>TARA_B110000444_G_scaffold198106_1_pt1 | contig 12028 bp, 4 predicted proteins | sample TARA_B110000444 | Tara Oceans TARA_B110000444 (sample SAMEA4398370) | marine metagenome | biome: Polar Biome; feature: [SRF] surface water layer (ENVO:00010504); material: water (ENVO:00002006), including particulate matter (ENVO:01000060) such as... | depth 5 m | reverse complement strand
ACAAATCCAAACCGGCAGTGGGGTTCCCCAATACCTTTCACGACTGATAGCCCAATCCTTGACATTGCGCAACCATTCACCGAATCGGCCTTCGCCAACCCAATCTGGTGCCCATTCAACTTGTGAGTTAAACTCGAGAAGCATTTCTTTGACAGCAGTCATCTTAACGAACCAAGAATCCATTGCGTAGTAGAGAAGTGGATGACCAGTCCTCCAGCAGTGAGGGTAGTCGTGGAGGTACATCTTTTCTCGGTAAAGCAATCCTGCATCATGCATCAATTCGATAACGGTCGAATCACAATCTTTCACATAGCGTCCATCCAGAGAGGGATGAGTTCCAGCTAGGAATGCCCCGTCAATACCCACTGTGTGTTGGGCGGGGAGTCCGACTTCCATTCCTAAATTGTAGTCATCTTCACCATACATTACAGCGGTGTGAACTACACCTGTACCATCGGTGGTTGTAACCCAATCTGCGCCGATAACAGTCCAAGCTGTATCTGAGCCTGCACGGTCTACTGCGTCAGGGAATAGAGGTGTATATGAGCGTCCAATTAAGTCGCTGCCTGGGAAGGTTTCAATCTCTTCACAATGGTGTCGAATAACTTCTTTGAATAGCTCTTTTGCCAAAATCAACTCTTCTCCAATTTTAGCGCCACCGTGGCCTTCCCAATTTTCTGGGTCTGCGGTAACTTTTACTCTGACATATTCAACATCAGGGCCTACTGCAAGACCAACATTTCCTGGCAATGTCCACGGAGTTGTTGTCCAAGCCAGTATCGATGCATCGGTATCTTCCAACTTGAATTTAACATATACAGATGGTTCTTCAACTTCTTTGTAGCCTAATGCCACCTCATGACTGGAGTATGATGTACCAGTTTGTGGGCAGTAAGGAAGTACCTTGTATCCTCGATAAAGAAGGCCCTTCTCAAACATTTTCTTCAGTGCCCACCAACATGATTCGATGTATGTGTTGTGAAGGGTGACATATGGATTGTCTAGGTCGCACCAGTAAGCCATTCTCTCAGTCATGTCTCTCCAAGCAGCTTCGTAAGTCCAAACAGATTCACGACACTCTTTGTTGAACTCCTCCATTCCAAAGGCCTCAATCGCTTCATTGCTCATAAGGTCTAGGCGCTTTTGCACCTCGATTTCAACTGGTAATCCATGAGTGTCCCATCCACCTTTTCTCTCAACGAAATTCCCTTGCATTGTTTTCCATCGACATACAAGATCTTTGTAGGTTCTAGCAACCACGTGATGAATGCCCGGTTTGCCGTTTGCTGTAGGTGGACCTTCCAAGAAAATAAATGGCTCACCATCCGCACGATTCTCTACGCTTGTTTCGAACAATTTCTCATTTTCCCAAGTAGCAAGTAGGCCGGTTTCCAATGCAACTGAATCCAGTTCGCTGGTAGTCCGTGGGCTGGCCATGTCCCATGCGAGATGTGAACATGTCTTGAAACAGTCGTTCAATATATTTCACAAAAAGCGCTTAAAACCCACTTCGTAGAAGTGGTTAGCATGGGTTGGTTTGAATTACATTGAGTTCATCCACTAAACGCATGGCGCAAGTCAATAAGGGGATTCAAGCGTTCGCGCTTAGTCTCTTATTCCTTCTATCAGGCCCTCTGTCGCAGGTCTTGATGGATTCATCCCCTGATATCTTGTCGGATGATGTTGTGTCAAAGGATAGCGGTTTTGGAGATGTCACTGAAGTTGTAATCAACGGGCCAGGACACAATGGAGTCGGTCCTTCACTAGTTCTTGACCAGAACCACGCTTTACAGACAGTTTCCTTTTCCGTTGCCGCTGGTGACAGTACGAGAGCTACTGGATTCGATTGGTCTGATTGGACACAATCAGGAGTCTCTAGTCAAGGATTGATGGAAGATACAGACGGTGGATTGATACTTGGATTCCAAGGTGTCAATTGGGACTTCGATAAAGGCAATAATGGCTGGACTTCCTCTAGCGCGAGTTTTGGTCAGTATAACACCGCACTCACTTGTGGAGCAAACGGTGGTGCTGGTTCTTCATGGTGGACTAGGGGCGGCGCAGTCACTGTTACGAGCCCTCAGGTGAATCTTGCAGGCCATCAAGGATTATCTCTTCAAGCATGGATAAAACAAGGAAATTATCAGTGTGGCGAAGAGCCAGATGCCAACGAAGACTTCTATCTTGAATACAAGAACTCGAACAATGGTTGGAATCAAATTCAATATTTGGCCGGTTCAACCTCCGGTGGAACAGTCACTAACGTTAATTTCAATCTTCCTTCCGATGCCTTCCACTCAACTTTCCAAGTGAGGGCAAGGCAATCGTCAGGTTCAGGAACATGCTGTGATTATTGGTTCTTTGATGATATTATCATCCCGGGAACTAGTGGTGCAGATTTAACGACACGGTCTTTTGGTTGGTCGCCTAGCGCTAATGAGCAAATCGATGAAGGAAGATATTCTCCAATGTATATCGATGCGATAGTTCCTTTGGATGCTCATCTAAATTGGACTGTGATTGACGCAGATACAAATAATCCAATTCCTGGTTTAATCAACCGCACAGGCGACTGGGTTGACCTTTCAGTAGTCGATTGGCAAACACACAAGTCGCTCAGACTCAACCTTGAGTTCAAGTCTAATCAATCAGGATCTTCTCCTCGCTTGTTTGGTATTTCAGGTGGCGGCAAAATCTATGATGGGTTTAATTCCAATCCTGAGTTAGCCGGTTGGAGTTTTGACAATTCTAGTTGGGATAAATCATTATTCGAAATAAGTGGGGATGCAAACGATACTTTGCAATCTCCAGTTTTCGATATTAACATGCCTTTTTCATCTTACAAGTTCGATATCGATATACAAGGCGATGTCACTATATTTGCCTCGCTAGGCCATGGAGATTGGTCCGAAATTAATTCATCCAATCAAAGAATCGACTTAGATAACTCCTCATCTTCAATCCGATTCAAACTCCAAGGTACATTGGACGGTTGGTCTGTTGATAATATGAAATTACAATTGTATCCTACGACGCCCGTTGTTTCTGCAAGAATGGATGTCGATGGAGATGGCAGGCCTGAATGGTCGGTGCACGACGAAGACATTGGGACTTGGGGGAATCAGGATGTATTTATTGGAGGTAACTTTAGTTCAACTGTCAATGTTGGATTAATCCCAACCACCTGGCATAACATACTCGTTCCAAGAGACGCAACTTCATTCGAGGTTTCTGCTGATGATGTGGGTTCAGTGGGTCTTGGCATTCAGACAGTCGCACTATGGATCGGCAATCAGATGGTTGCTCAAACCGGTGGCAATGGCTATGTTGATGGACTCAGGCTCTCTCTAAATGCTAGTGAACTTGAACTTCTGAATATTGAAACATCTAGCACAGCTCCAGTCAAGAAGGTTGGAGGTACCGATTTCATTTACGGTCGAGTCGAATTAATTTCGGATGCAGGTACTCAAAGGTTGGCTGGTTTAACTATCACATATGATGCTAAAGACACTGTTGAAGCGGTCGCTATCGACGAGGTAGTAATGGCGATGAATAGAGCAAGACTGGATTCGAATAAAGCATCTAACCTTCCGTTAATTTTCAATGCAGAATCATCTTGCTCATTAGAGGTTAGTATCCTTTCATCAACCTCTTCAGGTGATGTCACAATGGGCCCACTAACCTGGCTAAATAATTCAGAAACCTTGACTCCATCCCAAGATTGGAGGCAAGTCAATACCAGAGCACAGGTACATTCTTCATCTCCTCACAGATTGATTCTAAATCTTTACTCTGATGATAAAACAGCAATGTGGTTCATTCCACTTTTAGGTGCCAACATAATTTCAATAGGGGACCATGAATCTCTGGTCATTTCTCAAGACGGGATAATGCACAATAATTCTCAAGGTATTCATGACCTAATGACTTCGTTTAGAACTGCTCAATCATTCGACGACCAGAACAACCTCCGTCTAGAGACACGTATACAGTTGACTAACGGTGTGATTTCGATGCCCGCAGTTGAAACTTGGAGCAACCCCGCAGTCGATAATGATGTTAGAATTGAATCGATGCAAATCTATACAGACAGGGGTTTAATCTCACCGGATACAACTTATTTGATGGCTGAAGACAACCTCACATTCAACGTTGACATTGGATTTGAAAATGGCGGTGCAGATGAGAAACCATTCCCTGGCGAATTTGAAATGTATCTATCAAGAGATGGTCAAATTATTGCCAACACCTCTAGTTATGAAGGCGGACATTGGGTTGTAGAAACCAAAGCCCCATTCACGAGTGGAAATGTTTCCTATGAAGTGGTAATTACTCCTATGGCAGGGGGTGGGTTAGGTGACTCAGTTATCCTAAACCGGACCTTTGTGATCGACCCACTAGCACCCGTGGTGGCGAGTGCAAATATCAGATATCACGACCATTTAGAACCGTCTGCAAATCAGCAAATAATCATCAATATCACCGACCAGCCAGTACTTCCAAGCGATGTCACATTGATGTTGTGGACTGAATGGGCGAATGATTTGAATGGTGACGGTTGGCCTAATCCTGGTGAATTTATCCCTCGCTCAATGTCTACTCCAACAAATTTAGACCAAACATTTGGCTCCTACCAAGCCTCTATCGATGACACTGCTGCTTATCCGGGTGAAAAGGTCGCAGGATATGTAATCGGCAGTGACCCCTCTGGGCACGTTCTTCTCGAAGGTGGTTCTGATATGATTGATGACCATCTCTTCATGTATCAAATTAGAAACGATGGAGTGCCATTGGTTTCTAGTGATGGATTTGAATGGACAGATGGTCGTAGAGCTTGGCTCCACCCTGGCCAAGCATACGGCTTGAACATTTCATTCACAGAATTAAATGGCATTTCCGATATTAGCCAGATTGAAGTTTCCTTAGCAGATAATATCGCTAGCGACAAATTGACCCTAAGATGGGATTCAAATTCTAGGCAGTGCTTTAGCGATACGGAACACATTGCAATTGTTTCATGTAAAATAAATGACCTAGAAGGACTTACTCCGAGCCCTTATGACCAAGATTTGGTTCTGTACTTAGAATTGATTCCTCAGTGGACATTACCTGACCTAGGAGAGACTAGGAGAGAGCCTGTCGTCAAAATCTATGACCGTGCTGGAAATGACGATACAGCAAACTTCCCTCAAAATCGGTGGCGTTTTTCCGCAGAAATGATGATTCCCAGCAACTTATCTCTCTGGGTTGAAAATGGAGCAGTCATCGAAGATGGAGCAAGAGTCTCACCTGGTTCTTCAATGGAGTTATCCGGAGATTTGTTGTTTGTAAGAAGTTTGGAAAAGCCCCAATTCGATTGTGATATCGAGGTTAGATTGAACGGTGTTAGAACTGCTACTGTTGCAATTGATGGGCTGTTCACAGCCGCTATGAATGCTCCAACTATTTCTGGGCAACACGCTATGACTTGGAATGTAGATTGCATGCCGGAACAGGGAATCGATCTAACCAGCCCTACCGAGGCAGTAAAATGGATTCTTGTCGATGCGGTTGGACCTCAAGTAGTAGAGTTCACATCCCCGCGAGAATCATCAATACTTGACGCTGAATCTCATTTTGTCAGAGTTATTATTTCTGAAAATTATGGTGTCGATTCAGATTCAGTTGAACTGTTTTGGTGGGTTACTGCTAAGGGTGCTAACGATGCAATTGTGTCTGGTAATACTGTGATGGAATTAGATGGAGATGAAACGACTGGGCTACGTCTAGAGTTTATTGGTGAAATCAATTTATCCGGAATCTCTCCTGAGATTCTTCATGAGCAAGTTGTCCTGAAAATGCGATTTGAGGGTAGAGACCTCGCAGGAAACCAATTCGAAAATTCCGGCAACAGTGAAGCATACCCCGCAGGAGTTTGGGACATTGTCCACCACACTCCTATTTTCTCATTAGACAGGAGTGGTATTGAATTATCCAAAACAAGCCTAGAGGTCGATGAGCCAACAATAATTCAGATACACGTACGTAATTCGGGTATGCTTGTTGGTGATGCTGAGTTGCTGGTCGAGGTAGTTGACCTAAATGGTGAGAGATACCAGTTAACCAAAACATCAGTCTCTGTTGAAGCAGAATCTGTATCGACAATGGTCGTTGATTGGAAGCCAGAATCTCCCGGTATTCAGAGGGTCGAAGTCACATTGTTAGACCAAACTGAGAAATCAGAATTTATTGATGTGATGCCTACCCAAGAGAGAGGATTCCTCCAGGACAGTATTGGTTCTACCAATCCGTGGGTTCTTGGAATAACTTTGACTATGTTTGGGGTAGGGTTACTTTTCATTCTGTCTTGGATGAGACTTGCAACTGTACGACAGGGTGATTCTGAATTAGAATGGGATTTAGAAGCTGAAGAGGAAGAGTTTGAAGATTAGTAAATGGTGCAAAAAGCATAGAGACTAATTTCGTATGGACAATAATGGAGGGGCAGTTGTGACATCTAAAATCGCTTTACTCCAAGTCAACCCAATCGTTGGCGACATAGGTGGTAATGCGTCACTAATCAGCGAGTTAGCAAATCAAGCCTCGCAAGCAGGAGCTAGTCTAGCAGTGACTACTGAATTGGCAATCAGCGGATACCCTCCTCGCGATTTGTTATTGCAAGCCGATTTCATAGACACCTGCCATACTACTGCAAACAATCTTGAATCAGCGATTCCAATTTTGGTGGGAACTCCAGTTCCACCTCTTGATGACCGCTCTTTACCCGGTAACGGAGTTGTCCGAGCCGGTGATTCAGTTCGTGAGGTGACCCGTAAACAATTACTTCCAACCTACGATGTCTTTGATGAGGCCAGATATTTCGAGGCTGATGAAAGACCTGGAATTGCTCGTACGATTGCAGGACTAGATATCGGGGTTACAATTTGTGAGGATGCTTGGCAACATTGTGGTGCTACACCAAATGATTACGATAGTGACCCGATAGCACAAATCGTTGAATGGGGCCGCCAAGGAGTTGTTTTAGACGCTACAGTCAATCTTTCAGCATCACCTTATCATGCGAATAAATCAGGAATCAGGGTAGCTGTTGCTCGTTGTGCAGCAGCATCTTTGAATCATCCATTCTTGCTAGCAAACCAAGTTGGTGGCAATGACGATTTACTATTCGATGGCCGTTCAGTAATCGCATGGCCAAATGGTACTGCTGTAGTCGCACCAGCATGGAAGGAAGGCATCTTAATCGCAGATTTGTCAAGTCCAGAAGGGTGCGTCTGGATCGGTGATGGCGAGATAACCATTCTAGGTTCAGATGAGGATGTGGAGCACGAAGAAGATGATTTACTTGATGCTATTATTATCGGCCTTTCCGACTATTGTAGAAAGAGTGGAATCTCAAAAATAGTTCTAGGTCTATCGGGAGGAATAGATTCAGCGTTAGCAGCCTGTGTTGCAAGTGCTGCTGTCGGACCTGCTAATGTCACCGGGATCTCAATGCCTTCAAGACATTCAAGCCAGCATAGTATTGACGATGCTAGGGCAACAGCAGACGCTTTAGGTATTGAGTTTTCACTTCAACCAATCACAGAATTACATACTGCTGCAGATTCTGCTTTGGCAGAATTATTGGAAAATGGCGACCCGGTTGCGGGTGAAAATCTGCAAGCCAGATTACGAGGATTAATCGTAATGGCTCATGCAAATGCCAATGGTGCAATGGCAATCGCTACAGGAAATAAATCTGAATTAGGCCAAGGTTACTGCACCTTATATGGTGATATGGCCGGTGGATATGCACCATTAGGAGACTTATACAAGATGGAAGTATATGCTCTAGCAAGAGAATTCAACAAAAGGGTTGCAACTGATGCAGTTAACGAATCAACGCTTACCAAACCGCCAAGCGCAGAGTTGGCTCCTGACCAAAAAGACGAGGACAGCCTCCCCCCATATCCAATTCTTGATGAAATATTACGCCTTCACATCGAAGGCGGTCTCGATGCTACCGAGATTACTCAAAAAGGTCATGATAGCGAAACTGTAAGAGAAGTTCTTACTCGACTTTCTAGAAATGAACACAAGCGATGGCAGATGCCACCTGCACCTAGAGTCTCAATGCGGGCATTCGGTCAAGGCTGGCGCCAACCGCTAGCGGCAAGACACGATTGGCGTCAATGAATTATTATCCATTCATCGCTCAATTGTCCATGGGCCCATCCATATATCTCCAATCCAGTAGTCGATGAATCTCCGATGAAGTAAACCATATCTTGTCCAATCCACAATTCTCCATGTGTTGCGGAATCTAGGCCTCCTACATCATGGTCCCAAAGTAAGGTTAGTTCATTCTCTTCTACCAAATACAACTGACCTCCTTCTGTTGGCTGAGAAGCTGTTACGAGCAGACTGCTTTCCAGCGTGGCAAGGTTTGAGGGAGATGATGACGTCATTCCAGGCACATGATCACTGTGCACCCAAGCGCTTTCACCATCGCTAACACATAACTCGTAACCAGTTGAGGGGTGGCCGCAATCAAACCACAATTCCCCTTGGTGGAGTATGTGAGTCGATTGACCCACGCTTTGTAGAGATGAGTTTAATTCGATTAAGGTAGATGTTAATGTGTTGAAAGCAACCAATCCTCCTGAATCAAAGACGATGCTATTTCCAATTACTGTAGGTGGAATCGTTTGGCCAGAATCACTCTGTAAATTCGAACTCATTTTCACCAGATTAATTCCATCCCAACTGTGCAATTGCGGACCGCTGGCATCGGTAGTTGCGATAAACCAGTGGCTTCCGAAATGGTATGCGGCTTGCGAGTTTATCTCACCTGAAGCAATATTTCCTGCTATTGAAATACCCGTGGGAGTATTGTATAGCAGAATCCCATTTGATGAAGTGGTATTGCTGTAGACTCCACTGATGAAAGATTCTGATTCACCAAATATTGCTAATCCATCTGTATATGTCAGTACCAATTCTGCCCCGTTCTTAGTAATCGAATTCCCATTCAAAATATTCGAACTCAAATTAGACTCCTTCCATGTATTAATTCCATCACTAGACCAAAGTTGAGTTCCCGAAGAGTCTGTTGCATCAAACCATACTCTATCTTGATGTTCAATGAAACCTAGAATTGAGCCTGGTGCGAAGTCGACTGTGGGCGAAATCTGATTCAGCACACCATTTTGTAACGAATACAATAAGCACTTATCGGCTTGAACTGCAGAAAATATCAGGAATTCTCCACTAACTACTCCGCCTTCACAGGCAGTGGAAAATGAATCCCCTGTGTTTTCTTGAATGTCGGTCAATCTTCCACTTACTAAATCCTCAAAACAAATTTTGATACTTGATTCGATTTGTTGAGAAGTTGAGTTATTTCCCATTTCTATCACTACAGCATCAGGGCAAGCTCCGTAAGCACCACTGTAAGATTGAATGAAGGGCGAGTTGCCAATCAAACCATCGACGCCATCAATTCCGTTCGAGCCATTAGTTCCGTTAAATCCACTATATCCTCGATTTCCCATCGAACCGGATTCGCCTTGCTCACCATGACATACATTCTTAATTTCTGAAACTTCTTCTGCGTCTAGCGTTCCATCATCATTAATATCCATGCCAATTTGAATACTAAATCCGCCATCTTCGCAACCGTGGGTTCCGTATAATGTGGAAATTTTAGTCATGGTGGAAGTACCGTCATCTCCAGATTTCAAATCGTTTATTTGCATTGTATTGTGTAATGCTAGACTACTCATTATCAGTGCTAGTATAATTGAAAATATCCCTAGGAGTTTCACAAATCTCTTCTTTTTTGATGGCTTCTTGTCCTTCATGAATTGTCTAGAGACTTCCTAGGATTAGATAGTGTTCCCTACAAAGTGTTCATTGGTGTGTTCCAACAGCACCCAATAATGGAGTTACCCATTCGACTTGCATCTATGCTTGCTGGCGACGAGGGTTTGACTCGTCAGAAAGCGGCTAGGCTAGTTGTTGATTTGGCAAAAACAGCGGGAGCAAAAGGCTTCATTGATGTAAATCACAGTCACGTTTCTGGCGTTTCAGTAATCACAGGAGGCCATGGTCTTCGAAGGTTCTTAGCAGATTTAGCAGGCGAGGGTTCTGTCGCAATCCCTACCACTTTGAATTCAGCAGGTTGCGACAAAAGAAAAATGGAAGAAATGGATATTGATTATCCCGATTTTTTAGAGCAACAATTTGAGATAATCATGGCTTACGAAAGCCTTGGTATCGAATCATCTCTTTCATGCACTCCTTATGACAGGGGAGAGGAAGATGAAGCAGGCTATGCTTCATGGTCAGAATCTAATGCAGTTGCATTCTCTAACTCGTGGACCGATCTGATTACAAATCGAGAATCCGGATTATCTGCATTAGCGACCGCTCTAACTGGATATGCACCTGAGTGGGGTCTTCATCTAGAAGAGAATAGAGTTCCAAATATCGTTGTGGATGTGGATTGTGAATTATCGACACTTTCAGATTGGTCGGTATTAGGAGATTGGATTGGCAAACAAGTTCGTCCAGGCTGGAACATTCCATACGGCCCTATGCCTTTCATTCGAGGTCTGCCCTCATACATCAGTTTCGCCTCAAAGAAGGCCCTAACGGCTGCTGCTGCAAATTATGGATGCCCAATGCTTTGGGCAGAAGGGCATACGGCAACACCTTCTCTTACAGGCGAAGAGGAATCTTTGAAATTTACCGATGAAGACTTAGCCCTTCGATACGAGGAACTCGCTCCTAAAGGGCAGGTAGATTTGATAGTAATTGGTTGTCCTCAAGCTAGTTTGGAAGAAATTAGGATCACTGCTTCAGCAGTTCGCTCGCATAGCGAGATGGGCTTCAAAATACCAGATAACCGTCTCTGGGTTTTCACTTCTGGTTACAATTATGATTTAGCGGAAGCAGATGGCTCAATCGGCATTTTAGAAGAATCAGGGGCCGTAATCTTACGAGACACTTGCCCTGAAGTAACCCCATACAATCGTAATCACTACAACCATTTGATGACAAATTCTCTCAAAGCAGAACACTACCTAACCAGTGGACTAAATCGAATGCCTACCTCTGTAGGCACAATACAAGATTGTATCATGCACGCATTTGACCCTCTCTTGAGTCAGGGGGAAGTAGTTCCACTTTCACCTAAAGCCCAGCCTCAGCACGCCTCATCCAAAACCCATCAATCGGGAGATTGTACAATCAAAGGCGGAGGCCTAGATTCTCAAGAGGATTGGATTGTGGAGGGTAGAGCAATGGTTAGTGATGTGGCCTTAACCTACCTCGGATATGTAAATCGAGATACAGGTGTGGTCGAGGAAGTTGGCCACCCTCTTGACGGAAGAGCGATTGAAGATACAGTTCTAATTTATCCAAAAGGCTCGGGCTCTACTGTGGCGCCATATGTCCTGATGGGTCTAATTTACACAGGTAAAGGGCCAAAAGCAATTGTAAATCGAGATGTGTGCTCACTCACATTACCCGCCTGCAGCCTACTTGATGTCCCTTACAGTCATGGATTTGACCAGGACCCGTGCCTAGCAGTAAATGATGGAGATTTAGTACGTGTAACAAAAACCTCCAATGATGTGGTTTTGGAAGTTTTAGAGAGAGCAGGTGATTGAATGCGTGTTCTCGTAACGGGTGGTGCTGGGTTTCTCGGCTCTCATCTTACAGATTCCTTGCTAGATCGAGGCGATGAAGTCGTAGTTCTGGATGATTTATCACGAGGTTCAAGAGATCAAGTAAATCATGGTGCCAAATTTGTAAATGGTGATGTGAGGTCATTTGATGATTGGGAAATTGCTTGTAATGATTTCAAACCAGAAGTAATTCATCATTTAGCAGCAGTTAATGGTACCAAGAGGTTTCATGATGAGGCGGATTTGGTTGTTGATGTCAATATCAACGGTACTAGAAATGCTTTGAGAATGGCTGTTGAACAGAAATGTAAACTGATTTTTTATTCCTCTCCAGAATCCTTCGGAGAACAAGAGGA
>TARA_B110000444_G_C18851444_1_pt1 | contig 12033 bp, 9 predicted proteins | sample TARA_B110000444 | Tara Oceans TARA_B110000444 (sample SAMEA4398370) | marine metagenome | biome: Polar Biome; feature: [SRF] surface water layer (ENVO:00010504); material: water (ENVO:00002006), including particulate matter (ENVO:01000060) such as... | depth 5 m | reverse complement strand
TGGAACGCCTGCCCCTGCGACATGTTCAACACCTGCTTAGCAGGATGCAGGGGATCTTGCGTCCGAATGTAAATGATTCCAATTTGCTTCCGTCTTTCCATCCTACACCGGCAGTTTCAGGAACACCTGATCCGGAAGCTCGTGAGATTATCCGGGAGTTGGAGCCATTTGACAGAGGTTGGTATGCGGGTCCTGTTGGCTGGATAAACCGTAATCAGGCTGAATTTGCCGTTGCAATTCGATCCGGACTGTTATGCGGACGCACTTTAAGAGTCTATACAGGAGCTGGAATAGTTGCAGGTTCAGTACCTGAAGAAGAGTGGAGGGAGATAGAAGTCAAACTCCAAAGCTGGAAATCTTTACTGGGACGATCGTGAACTGGAATAAATGTTGGGGAGAATGGATTATTGAGGAATTAGTACGGCATGGTACGTTGTGTTTTTGTATCTCGCCCGGATCACGTTCTACTCCTTTGACTGCGGCGGTTGCCCGTAATGACCTGGCAAAATCTGTTGTATTTTACGATGAACGTGCAGCCGCATATTTTGCACTCGGTCATGCCAGAGCAACCGGGAAACCGGCAGTCTTGATTTGCACATCCGGAACTGCCGGCGCAAATTATTTGCCTGCAGTTATAGAATCTTCAATTGAGCAAATTCCTCTGCTGGTACTGACTGCTGACCGACCGCCAGAACTTCGAGATACCGGAGCCAATCAGGCTATTAACCAGACTCACATTTTTGGAACACACGTCCGCTGGTTTTTTGATCCAGGATGTCCCGGACCGGAGTTCACTTCCGCAGCCTTGCTTTCCACAATTAACCATGCGCTATTAAAAACACAGCGTCCCTTGTCAGGACCAGTACACCTGAATTTACCTTTCCGGGAACCTTTCTTTGAAAAAAATGAGGCTGAAAAAAGCATAGATTTACTACAGCCGCCGAAAACAAACTGTTACGTTCACTTTGCGGTTTCAAGAAAAATTCTGCCAAAAAAAGAAATATTGGAATTGATTGAAAGCCGTCCTGAATCCGGAATTTTGAGCATCGGACGTGTTCCATCAAACTCACTTGAGTCCCTCAGAAAACTTACAGAAGAATTGGGTTGGCCGGTATTTGCAGATGTTACTTCCGGACTACGTCTGGGTAATAATTGCCCAAACAGGATAACTTACTATGATCAACTGCTGCATGATGATCTTATCAGTTCAAACTGGGACATTGAATCAGTTTGGCACATTGGATTCCCACCTACATCTAAACGCTGGCTTACCCGCTGGGAACAGAGCCCTCCCCCTCAAATGGTCTGGATCGCAGACCATTCTGAACGTCACGATCAGTCTCACAATTTTCGCTGGATAATAGAGGCTGAGATTAAAGAATTTTGTGAGCATCTAGTACATGAATTGCGACTGGAGAAAAGGTCAGCCGTTAACTATTCAAAAACGCAAAAATGGCTTCAGGCATCAGAAAATGCTGGTGATTTGATAGAGAAACATTTTTCCGCAAATTCAGAAAATAAGAAGATTAATGAATTTGCTTTGGTGCGAAAGTTGACTCATATAATACCCGAAACTCATTGTTTTTTCATCGGAAACAGCCTACCAGTACGTGCAGTGGACATGGTTGGTTCTGAAAAAGGAGCGGATATTCCAACAGCACTCAATCGGGGCGCCAGTGGAATTGACGGCCTTATAGCTTCAGCATGCGGATATTCTTCAGGAATGCAGAAGCCGGTCACATTGCTTATTGGCGACTTGTCAGCATTACACGATCTTAATTCGTTCAAACTACTCACAGATTCTCCTGAACCAGTTTTGCTGGTTTTACTCAATAACCACGGAGGAGGTATTTTTTCATTCCTTCCTGTTGCCCAGCAGACAGATATTTTCGAACCATTTTTCGCTGCACCACACAATTATAATTTCCGTAAAGCTTCTTCAATGTTTAATTTGAATTATTTTAATCCTGGTTCGATCAGTGCTTTTGAGATAGATTATTTAAAAGCATTTCAAGCAAACAAATCTGCAGTAATAGAAATTATTTCGGATCGTGATAAAAATCCACAATATCTTGAGTCCCTGCGGCAAAAACTCGTAAAAAGTGCATTTGAATCTTCTTTATAAGAACGTAATACTTAAAAATTTGTTAGCTATTTTGCTTTAAAAATGTTCCAGGTTGAAAACTAAATAACATTTATGCACACTCGCTATGATCTTCCTCTGATTGGAGCAACATTATTTTTGCTCTCATGGGGAACAGTTATGATTTACAGTACAGGTGGTGTTTATGCCGACCTTCAATACGATGATGGTCAATACTTTTTATACCGGCACTTGATGCACTTACTAGTAGGACTTGTAGTTTTGGGAGTTGCACTGTATGTGAACTATCACAAATGGCAGCAATTTTCAATTTGGTTAATGCTGGTAATGTTGATTTTACTGATTCTGGTTTTGATTCCTGAAGTGGGACATGAGGTTAAGGGTGGACGCCGCTGGCTTCGTATAGGTTCGTTAAGTTTACAGCCTGCCGAATTGCTGAAGATAGTTTTGATTATCTATGTCGCTTCATATTTGGAAAGAAAGCAGGAATTGCTGGCTTTTTTCTTCCGCGGGTTGACTCCAAACTTTATTGTCACAGGTATTTATCTCTTCCTTGTCTTGCTGCAACCAGACTTTGGGACAGTAATTTTGTTAGCAACAACAGTCTTGCTGATGCTGTATGTCGGAGGTGGCAGTCCCATTCAAATTGCCTCCAGCCTGTTAGGTGTAGGTGTTATTGCAGGATTTTTGATTGCATCACACACATATCGCGTACGGAGAATGCTCTCTTTTTTGAATCCCTGGGATGATCCACAAAATTCCGGATTCCAAATTATCCAGTCATTCATTGCTCTTGGAACAGGTGGGTGGCTTGGTAAGGGCCTGGGAGAAAGCCTTCAAAAACGCCTTTTCCTGCCGGATGCTCACACAGATTTTATTTTTGCCATCATTGGAGAAGAATTAGGATTTTTGTGGATTTGTGTACTGATTATTCTATTTTCCGTTTTTATTTGGCGCGGTTACTGGATAGCCTGGAATGCCCAAGATACATTTGGAAAACACCTGGCTTTTGGAGCCACTACAATTTTAAGCCTGCAAATTGTTATCAATCTTTTTGTTGTTATAGGTCTTCTGCCGACTAAAGGTTTGCCACTTCCATTCATAAGCTACGGTGGAACATCTCTTGTGGTAACCATGTTCTTAACTGGTCTTTTACTCAATATCAGTGGCCGTATAGATCCAACTGATGAGAAGCCCACAAATGGTTTTTCATCTACAACCAATGTTCGCTCCAATGAGTAAGGACTATCCATTCTGGATGTTCCGGAAGTTTCAGAATTTTCAATTCTGTTCCTCACTGGCATCTTTTATCCGTATAATTCTGCTTTTTTGCTTAATTTACACACAAACAGCAGGTCTAATTTATTTTCCTTCCGGATTTTCATTAACTTCTCCGGCCTTTGCGCAAACTTCCAAAAATAAAACTAATTCCAAGATAGATCACCGCTTGGAAAATTTCTTAATCAGCACAGAAGATCGAGACGACTGGACTCGCCTGATGTTAGCCATTCTTAACAGCGTGCCTGCTTTAGAGCAAGTTTTGGGACAAGGTGTAAGCGTAAATATCAGAGGAACCGAAAAATTTCACGGAGTGACTCCACTTATATTTGCTTCCGGAATTGGTTCCCTAGTCATAGTAAAATTGCTTGTAGAAAAAGGTGCACGCCTAAATGATACGGATACTCAAGGCAATACGGCTTTGATTCAGGCAGCAAAGAAAGGACACTTTGATACTCTACAATATCTACTCCTGCAAGGTGCAAACCCGAATGCTGAAACTAATCAAAAGTGGAAGGCATTAATGTTCGCCGCACACAGAGGACAATTTGAAATTCTCAAAACTTTATTGAAACATGGTGCAAGAGCAAACTTCCAGGACGATTTGGGGATGTCCTCTATTATGTATGCAGCTCAGAACGGGCATTTTGAAATAGTCCTACACTTATTAAAACGCGGCGCAAAAGTGGATTTAGCCTCACTTAACGGTTCAACAGCTTTAATTTGGGCCATTAGGTCAGGCCATGAAAATATAGCTGAATTACTCATTAATGCCGGTGCAGAAATAAATTATTTGGAGAATGAGTTTAAAAGGTCACCACTACTGCTGGCAGCAAAGTATGGTAGGGATTCGACTGTAAAGAGGTTGTTAACCGCCGGAGCTAATGTAGAGGCAATTGACAAACAAGGTGCAAATGCTTTGTTACTGGCTCTAAGCAATAATCATTTGAAAACGGCAAATTTTTTGATCGAATACGGAATTACTATTAACACTGCTGACCAAAAAAAATACAACCCTCTTATGGCTGCAGTTTCTCAAGGAAGTTTTGAATTAACAAAATCCCTGCTCGAGAAAGGGGCTGTAGTGAATGCTCAGGATTTTGCTGGAAAAACCGCATTAATGATTGCAGCAGGAAAAGGAGATATGAAAATAGTAAAGCTCCTGCTCAGAGAACAGGGGCGACTTGATTTTAGCGACCGCTACGGACGAACCGCATGGATGTATGCAGCCGAACAACAACGTATCTCAATGGTTAGATTTCTAAGCAACAATGAAATTGATAACCTTGAAAACCTCTTTTATGCCGTTTCCCATGGACTATTCAAAGTAGTTGAAACATTGCTGGAGTTACACGCAAATACAGGAGTCCGTGATTCTCAAGGATGGACTCCTTTGATGTGGGCAGCAAATAACGGTCATGCCAAAATCGTAGAACTTCTACTAAAAGGTGGAACAAATATTAACAGTATTAATGGAAAAAATTCCAATGTTTCCGGCTGGACCCCACTAATGCTGGCTGCGGGGAGTGGACATCTCGAAACTGTAGAATTTCTCACTCAGAATGGAGCAGATCTTACTGCAGAAGATGAGGACAGTTGGACAGCACTAACCTGGGCTTCTCATAAAGGACGCACTGATGTTGTTAGCTTTTTAGTTGATAATGGGGCAAATATTGATAAGCTTGGCTCTGATGGCTCTTCACCGCTTATTTGGGCCACATCTCAGGGGCATGATACCGTAGTGCGTGTCTTGTTAACTAAAGGTGCAAATTATACATTGAAAGATGGTTATGGAAAATCCGCACTTGTACATGCAGTAATGCAAGGTCATTTCTCAATTGCAAAAATGTTGATTAATCATGGAGCCGACATTAATCAGAATCTACTTTATGCTGCACGTAGAGGATACAAAAATATGGTTGTATTTTTACTTGAAGAAAGTGCGGAAATTGATTATCTGTCTCCACATAACGAAACTCCTTTAAATCTTGCCAGTCAGGGAAAACACTGGGAAACAGTCAAAATTCTTCTGGAGAAAGGTGCCAATTCCGCATTGAAAAATGCCCAGGGACAGACTTCACTGATGTCTGCAGTCTTGACCGGCGAAGCAAAAATGGTAAATCTACTGATCAACTCTACTAAAACAGGCTCTCTGAATTCTGAACTTGAAAATGCAGATTTTTTAGTAAACACACCTTTGATGACAGCTGCTGTCCACGGTTATTTAGATATAGTTAAAATATTGCTAGATAACGGTGCAAAAGTTGAGAGTAGAAATCGTTGGAAAGAATCGGCATTGATCCTTGCAGCTTCAAAAGGTTTTCGTGAGATAGTCAGGTTGCTGATTCAATATGGAGCAGATTTGCACTCTGAAGATATTACTGAAAAAACTGCCTTATTGAGGGCAGCCCAAAATGGACACCTGTTAGTAGTTGAGATGCTGCTTGCACAAGGCGCAAATCTGCACATTAACGCAATTGATTTAGGCGGAGAAGGTGGAACTGCCTTGATACAGGCTGCAAGAAACGGCCATAACAATGTTTCGCAAACACTTTTGAACGCCGGAGCAATTGTAGATGAGACAGAGCTTATTTTTCACCACTCGGCTCTGATGGTCGCTGCTTTGAATGGTCATAATAAAACAGTGGATCTCCTGCTCACTGCCGGCGCAAATCCAGAGTTAACAGATATTTCACAAAGGTCAGCTTTATTGCTTGCAGCTACAAACAATCACCTTTCGGTTGTGATACAGCTTTTGGACTCCGAACAAAGTGGAATTCAAACTGATTCCAACGGCAACGGTATCTGGCACCTGCTGGCTATGAGTGAAGTTGAAAATAGGAACATACCAACTAGTTCGAATATAAAACTAAACGAAGAAGGTGTGCCAACGGAAATGCAGGTGATTTTCTCACGTAAAATTTTACTGGACTCTATAAACAATAATGGGGAAACAGCACTGATGATTGCAGCAAAACACGGAAAGATGAAGCTTGTTAAAAATCTGCTTAAACTTGGTGCGTCTCACAAAATACTGACGCCCGAAGGAAAGAGTGCCTATACATTTGCAACTGGATCCGGAAACAACGAGCTTGCCAAGCTATTGAGATGACCACTTGTGATATTAAAGCAGAGGACTTGTACCATAAACCGAATTTTAGCTCCCTCTATTCCAGTAGCCGATCGCTAGTTTTTTTTCTCGCTCATTGAAATCTCCTATAGAAATTTTACCTCTAGAAAATCCAGAACGGAGATAATGCAGTTTGGCGAGGCACTCCTCTTTTGAATCACAATGGCTCCAGCCTTTTTCCTTCATTTGGACCAGTTTATTATAATCTTCCTCTGAAACTTCAACTGGGTTTTCCAGAGAGTATGGTGTTAAACTAATCATAAGATCTACAATAATTGCTGTGAAAAACGGGGGGAACCTTTGCAATAAAAAAATATTAATACCATTTTAAGCACTAAAGAAAACAGCTTGCAAGTCTGCTGTAAAAAACCATGAATATTTCTCGAGAAATCCAAAATCCAAAAACAAAATCCCCGTTTTGGATAGGAAGCATCATTTCCGGCATTTTGCTCGGCTTGAGTGCCCCGGGCTTTGGCACTAACTGGGTGGGAATACTGGCTTTTTTCCCATTGCTGGCGGTACTCGATCAACTACATAAAAACAGGCTGTTTTCATTCCAAAAAAGGGCTGGTCTTTTTTTTGTAGTCTGCTGGTTTTCCGGAAGTATTGCTGCTTCGATCGGTGGATATTGGATTACTAACAGTATCAATGTTTTTGGCCACATTCCCTGGTTTGCAGCACTGCTGATTACTGCCGTTGGATATGGACTGGAAGTTGGAATACAGCTTTTTGTATATTTTGGAATCCCATTACTTTTCATCCGTCAACGCAGCGGTTGGGATTTAATCGTACGGCTCGCATTTGTTCTCGCTCTTGATCCATGGTATCCTAGGCTGATTCAATGGAATTATGGCGGATTGACTTTTTCTAAATTTCCATGGCTTGAGCAAGCTGCAGATATACTTGGTGCTTCCGGACTTCTTCTCTACAGCGCCGGATTATCATTTTTGCTGCTCTACTGGTGGCGCTGGAAATCAGAAGGAACTGGAAACCGCAAATCCTTATTTAAAGCCTCAACCATTTATTTAATTTTGTGGGTCCTCGGCTTAGGTTACGGTGCCTGGAGAACTCAGGACCTTGTTACTCAAAATTCAAAACTTGACTCTGCATCATCCGGCAATATTCAAAACCTTGTTCCTGACTTTCCGGCAAAACTCACAGTTATGGTTATACAGCCTAATTTTTCCCTCCAGGAACTTGCTTCCAATCCTGAACTTGCATACTCAAAACGTCAGCAAAATTTAGCCGGCTTGCTGGAGGATTCACGCAAGGCGCTGGAACAGCTCCCGGAAAATACAACTACTCCAAAGTTGTTAATTTGGCCTGAGTCAGTGTATCCTGATCCTTTTTTCAAAGTTGCAGCTTCACGCGAAAAAGTTTTGTCCTTTGCTGAAGCAAACCAAATTTACATTTTGCTGGCTACTGTAGATTGGGTAAAGACTCAAACCGCTTACAAATTTCATGGAGTCTCAGTCCTGATTGGAGCAAATGGTAAAGTTCTTGGACGTTACAACAAGATATTCCTAATTCCATTTGGAGAGACAATTCCATTTTCAGAGTGGTTTCCCGGAATAGCTTCGTGGCTCAGAAATAATATTGCAAACATGTCAGAGTTTGAACGGGGCAAGGAATACACTGTTTTTTATGTTCCTGAAAACATTGAGTTTTCTGCGCCAATTTGCTTCGATATTTTCTCACCCACAGTAGTTAGAGGCATGGTACGCAACGGCTCAAATCTGGTGGTAAACCTCAGTAACTTAGCTTGGTTCGGACGCACCACCGCGTCAGATAACATGGTCGCTGTTTTACGCTGGAGAGCCATCGAAAATCGAGTTCCAGTAGTCTTTGCCTCCAACAACGGTAAAAGTGTGTTCATTGGTGCAGACGGGAAAAACCGGAGCCGACAACTGGGATTATTTGAAGAAGGATCGTTAACATTCACAATTAACATTCGACCACAATTCTCATTTTTTCGAGAGTATGCTGAATGGGTTTGGGGAGGATTCATGTTTTTATTTTTTATGCTGGGTATTCTGGCACAAGTACGTGGTAAAATATTTCATTAATCATTTTGCCTTTTAACTATCTTTTACAAACAAGGAGAAAAAATGGACTTAAAACTCAAAGGTAAAGTAGCCATGGTAGCGGCTTCCAGCAAAGGTCTGGGTTATGGAATTGCACAGGCTCTGGCTCAAGAGGGTGCTTCTATTTCAATAGGAAGCCGAACTCAGAAAGATATTGAAACTGCCGCAGAACAACTCCGGAACGAAACCGGAGTACCAGTTTTGGCTTCGGTACTGGATTCATCTAAGCCAGAATCAATTCGACAATGGACAGATGCCACACTGAATGAGTTTGGTGGTGTGGATAAACTTGTCGTAAATGCCGGAGGACCGCCTGCAGGAAAATTTGAAGATTTTGCAGATGAAGACTGGCAGGCCGCTTTTGATCTCAACCTTTTCAGTGCAGTAAGAATGATCCGGGCAACTTTGCCTTTAATGCGGAAACGTGGAGGCGGATCAATTTTGACAGTCACTTCAATGTCGGTCAAAGAACCAATTGATGTTCTTATTCTCTCTAACGTCATGCGTTCCGGCGTAACCAGTTTGGTGAAAAGCCTTTCCATTCAATTGGCTCCGGACAACATTCGCCTCAATAATCTGATGCCCGGACGTATCAACACAGACCGGATACGTAGCCTGGATGCTCTCAACTCTGAAAAAAAAGGAATTCCAATTGAGCAATTAAAGACGGAAAACCAAGCCCAAATTCCACTGGGACGTTATGGTACAATTGAAGAGTTTGGACGTACCGGAGCATTTTTGCTGTCCGATGCCGCCAGTTATATCACAGGATCGAGCCTCGCTGTCGATGGAGGATTTCTAAAAACAGTCTGGTAATTAACAGTCAAGTTTTCTGCATTTCTGCCGATAGTCTTGATCAAGAGGAATCTACCGTTTTATGCATGAATTTTCTATTTAAATTAAAGGAAGTTCAGGTTGAATCTAAACGACAAATTCCATTCATTTAACTTGATCAATCAATGAGGTACAAATGCCTGTCAATTATCTAAATATTTATGTCTTTGCTATTTTTGGAGGCCTTGCCGCAACTGTAGGAGGTATTTTTATCTGCTATACCGGCATGAGTGAAACGAGTTATCTTGTCTATCGAGGCATGGAACTCTCAACCTTTTATCTCGATAAAAACCGTCATGACCTGTATCTAAACGGTTTAGTTTACAGTATTACTTTCGGCATCGCGTTTCTGCTTCTTCTTGCAGTCATTGTGATTCCCAGTCCAGAACAAATTCAAAAACGCCTGGCTGCAACATCGTTTACGGGTTATCCGGGATCAACTGAAATCAGTGTTCCTGAAGAAAAAATTCCGGATGCAGAAGACACTTCGCCACTGGATGGAGAGTCCATGGAAATAGAGTTGGAACCGGACATAGAATCTTATGAAGTCAACGACGACGAAGATGAAGAATCAGCACTGACGGGTGGAATAGATGACGATGATTCGGATGTGGTTTATGGAACAGGACGTATCACAGACGAGGCGCACAAATCCTTCGTCATCTCCAGTCCGGACAGTGCCGTTAAGTTTCTGATGCGTAAAGAACTTGATGGACGACCACTGAAATCAAACCAGGATGAAATTTATGAGGCTTGGCAGGAACGAGGACTTTCCAGAGGAAAATTGCGTAAGCATATTCTCAAGATAATGGAATGGGAAAGCGTACCGGAATTGGAAGTTAATGAAATTTATAACCAGGTTAAAGATAAAGTTTATGAAATTTCACACTCTTAACGCACTGAACAAGTAATTTTCAGCCACTAGCTAGTTAAAATATATGAGTAAAAAGCTTTTCAAAGGAACCCCAACTTACCTTTTGGACCAAAAATTAAGTGAAGCTTTCCACATCGCACGATTGCTGGAAAAACCACTGTTGCTGGAAGGTGAACCAGGAACAGGAAAAACAAAACTTGCTCAGGAGTTTGCTGCTCAAGGTAATCACCCCATTTTTGAGGTTCCAGTAACTTCAGAAAGTAAAGTTTCTCTACTCGTTTCTCGCTTCGATGAAGTTCAACGATTGATGGATACCCAAGCTGCCGTGGCTAATGCGCAAATGAAACAGGCCGGAATTGATACGCAGATTGATACAGGTGGACGCAAAGTTGACAATTTGGATGAATATGTTCATTTGGGTCCCCTCGCACAGGCTTTCTCTGCACCAGGATCAGTTTTGCTACTGGATGAAATTGATAAGGCCCCCCGTGAACTTCCTAATAACCTTTTGTTTTTACTCTCCGAGAGACGGATTGTTGTTCCGGAAACACAGCAAACAATTGAATGTGAGCCCGGGAAGATGCCGATCATAGTGATCACATCCAACCATGAACAGGACCTGCCGGCGCCTTTTATTCGGCGCTGTATTTACATGTACATTGAGTTTCCACCCCCGGAAAGGATGCGGGAAATAATCCGGATGCATCATCCTGGTGCAAATAAAAAAATTGTTGCTGCTGCAATTGAAATTTTCTACCAGTTACGTGAACTTGATCTTACTAGAAAACCCTCAACCAGCGAAATTTTAGATTGGATCTCATATCTGGTTCAGACCAATGTCCTTGATTCAAAAGTTGTTGAAAGACTAAAAGGCGCACAAACCTTGGTTAAACATCGAGACGACCGTGAGCTATTGCGTGCCATTCAGGAAAAGGGTATTGAGTCTGCAACCAGTCGAAAATCACAAAACTGGTAAACTATTTCCTTCTAGGACGCAAATACATGTTTCAAATTGGCTTCTTCATTTTAATTTTTTTATTGGGAAGCATCCCCTTCGGTTTATTGATCAGTCGATACTGGCTAAAAATTGACATCCGCATGCAGGGCAGCGGCAACATCGGCATGACTAATGTAATGCGTGTTGGTGGAAAGTGGCCCGGCATTGTCACCTTTGTTTTGGATTTTGGCAAGGGAAGCCTCGCAGTCTTGACTGCACAAATACTTTTCCCTGTTTCAGAATCAGAACCCGAAACTCAACTAATTTTTCACAGTCTAGCTGGAATTACAGTTGTTTGTGGACATGTTTTTTCCGTTTTTCTCAGTTTTAAAGGTGGAAAAGGAATTTCAACTTTGTTTGGTGTTTTAGCAATTTTGCAGTTAAATGTCGGCATCTGTGCAGCCCTGGCATGGGCCGGTATGTATTTGTGGAAACGAATCTCCAGTCTTTCCGCAATCACTATGTTGGCTGTCCTTCCTTGGTTATTTCTACTCGTTCCCTGGGTACAGGATGGAAGAACTGTTTGGTCTTTGTTTTTCATTTTTCTTCTGTTATCATCACTGTTAATATACAAGCATCGTGAAAATATCCAGCGCCTGCTAAAAGGCCAGGAAGGGCAACTCAAGCCCAGCAAAAATCTCTGAAAAGTATTTCCGTAAACTACAATGAATCCATTCACTCCTCTCTTATTTTTCTTTGGCAAAGATATGTCCCAGTACATAATCCTTTTAT
>TARA_B110000444_G_scaffold239453_1_pt1 | contig 12049 bp, 8 predicted proteins | sample TARA_B110000444 | Tara Oceans TARA_B110000444 (sample SAMEA4398370) | marine metagenome | biome: Polar Biome; feature: [SRF] surface water layer (ENVO:00010504); material: water (ENVO:00002006), including particulate matter (ENVO:01000060) such as... | depth 5 m | reverse complement strand
ATTTCATCACCATCCTCATAGGTAACAGCTTCACAATCTAATTGATTATAGAAATAATTATAGCAATACGGAAACTCTTGACTGCGTCTTCTTGCTTCTACTTTAAATTGAGAGTTCGTTTCTATATTTTTAATCCAATTCGGAATAATTCCTGTTGTTTTTGCTTCATTAATCGAATCCAGCACTAATAGATATGGCCCAGAATACGACGTGTGAAAATCTAATGCAAACCGAATTTCATTCCCTTCTTTGACTTTATTTTCGAAATAGGTTTTCACCATTTGCGTTTCTGGCTGCGTAAAATCTATCCAATCTCTATTTAAATCAACTCCGTTTGCATTATGGCGCCAATTACCTAGATCGGCACCATCTGGATTTAATAAAGGGAAAGTATAAATAGCAAATTCATTTCTAAATTCCTTTGCTATTTCAGTATTTGAAATTAGCTCCTCAAAAAAAGCTTTAAAACCAATAGTACCTCCTGGTGTTTCAGGCGGATGTTGCCTTGCAATTAAAGCAATACCTTTTTTTTTATTACTAGTTGATGTGACAACATAATTATTATATTCTTTAGCCGTTTTACCAGCTACTTCTTTTTTAAGAAATTGATGTTTATTCAATATAGAATCTAACCAAGCATACGTATCATCACTTGTTTCTATTTCTTGGGCAGCTACGTATAGTTTTTCAGGAAAAACGGTTAATTTTAAGGTCGCAATACCCGTAGCAGTATCAATTTTTAATTTTGAGGTTTCAATTTTTTTCCAAGACTTTTTATCTAAACTTAATTTAGGAATATAACGGTGTTTATACTTTCCGTAGTCAAGTTGTAGTTCAATTTCTTTTTCTGATGTAGCCGTAACACCAAATGCAAAATATGGGCTCTTATTTACAGGTTCGAAAGCGGGATCAATATGTACTATATATTTATCATTTTCCAGAATCTCAACACTATCAAGTCTAGCTCCATTAAAAGCAGCATCAAAAGTAACATCGTCAACCATTTTCTTTTTAGTACAAGAAAATGTAGAAATTATTACTAATAATATTACTATTGATTTAAGTTGTTTCATCCTTAATTAATATATCCTGGCACAGCAATATCTGCCATGGTATGTAAACCCGGAGGTGCTTTTAAAACACTTTTAATACTATTTATGGCAATCGCACACGTGGCAATATCACCATTAACCCCTCCATCAATTTCTGATGAAAACGAAGGTGTTCCTTTAATGGTAATTTTATCGAAAGAGCGGGGTTCACCAATAGCAGCTTTAAAATGCATTTTTATTTTACAAACTCCATTTTGATAACCATATCCTATTTGTTCAACACCTCGTGCGTCTCCTTTTTTAATTTGAATATCTTTTGTAGTAATATCTTTTACTGAAATAACTGGTTGTAAATCTTCAGTAACTCGATCTAACTTTACTCCAATACTATTAGCCAATAAATAAATAGACTCTTGAAGCCCTACATGTCGTAAAGTACCTTCTTGTTCTTTAACTTTAAATGCTTTCAAATCTAAACCTGCTCCTATTTTTTTTTGAAACGGAATACGTCTAGGTGTAGCGTCCTGTATTCTCTCTACAGTAATTTGTTCAATATTTTTACAAACAGAACTCATTACAGATGGTAGATAATCCATCAAAAAACCTGGATTAATACCTGTACCTAAACAGGCAATATGATTTTTTTTACAAATAGCATCTAATTGCTTACTCAATTCTGGTTGCAGTTCCCAAGGATACGATAGTTCTTCACATGTAGAAATAACAGGGATACCAAATTGAGCTACCTCTTCTATTTGGGGAATTAAATCTTTTAAACTAGAAACAGTTGTGATAATCGCCACATCAGGTTTCTCATCAGATGTATCTAAAGCTTCTTGAATAGAATTATAAATTAAAGAAATATTTGATAGTTCTGATGCGACGGAATTTAATGATTTGCCTATTAAATTCTTATTAATATCAACTACAGCCAAAGTCTTAACATCAGACTTATCTGAAATATACTTTGCAATTTGAATGCCCAAAGGACCGAAACCAATTTGTAAAACGTTTATCATTATATTACTTTAAGAAAATAAGAGGTCACTTAAAAATGAAACTATTAAGCAACCTCTTGATTAAACTAATTCAAATACTCAATTATTAAAATCTACTTAGTTAATATCTAATTTATTTATTTCACCATCTCTTCTAGGATCGGCAGCTGCTTTCCATTGGCCATTCTTAAACTCTATAGCATGTACTCCTCCAAAGTATGCGTTCAACCCAGATTTAGTTAAATCATAATTTGGAAAAGTTATTTTATATCCTTTATTTCTTATCTCCTGAATAATTTTTGAATCTAATGTATCATCTTCTAGATATACTTTGTTCTTTATTGCATGTACTCTAGGATATTTTATAATCTCTTTAATACTCATATCGCTATCTATCCATAGTTGGATTAATTGAGCTGTTGTTGAAACAATCCTTTTACTTCCAGGAGTACCAATAACCAACATATTTTTACCGTCCTTCTTCACCAAACTAGGGCTCATTGAAGAAGGTATAGTTGTGTTTGGTTCTAATGACTTTCCTAAACCAAAACCCATCAAAGATTTTAAATAACTATTATAAAAAAAACCTAAACTTTTAGTAGATGTTGAAGAACCAAAATAAGAACCTATGCTAGAAGTCACACTCAATGCCATTCCATCTTTATCCACAACAGAAAAATGTGTAGTTTCTCCTTGCCCTTTTTGAGTGTTTTCATCTTTTACACGGTTAACGGCTGGTTGTTTTAAAAGTTTTTTAGTATACTCTCTTGACAGTTTTTTCTTAATTTCACCTTGATAATTTTGATAATCGACAATGGCATTATCAAGACGATCATTATGACTCAGGTTAATAGCATTAATCAAAATATTCATTCTGTTTTGATTATACTTACTAATCATTTTAGAATCCGTTTGCTCTAATAGGTTTAAGACTTGTAACACTTGCCATCCACCTCCTGGGGGAATAAAAGAATACACATCACACCCTCTGTATGTTATATGCAAAGGCTTTTGTTCTATAGGGTCAGGAAAATTTGATAAATCATCATAACTAATCCACCCTCCATTAGTTTTAAAATCTTCTGTTATAATCTTTGCTATTTCTCCTTTATAAAAATCTCCCGCTCCGTGTGTAGCCAATCTATTTAAGGTTTTTGCTAAAGTTGGTTGTTTAACAAGGTCACCTATAGCTGGAATTTCATCATCTATCAGTAACTCTCTATTATGATATATACCTGATTTAAGTTTGTTTTGATTACGCTTAAATACATGATGTCTATGAACACCATTTTCAAATCCATTTTCAGCATAATTGATTGCAGGTTCTAATAACTCTTCCCATTTTAATTTACCGCTACCATATTTTTTCCAGATATAGTTTAAAATTTTCACCTGCGATGGTATGGATACTTGTTTGTAATAAGTTAAACTATCTTTTGTTATATCTTTTTGTAAAACTGATGGTGTTAAGGAAATACCACCAATGGCAACAGGTTCTCTATTTGGAATAGATAAAATAAGCATTGTTCTACCACCAATACCAGACATAGCTGGTTCAGTTACACCTAACGCAAATGCTACAGCCACAGCAGCATCAACAGCATTACCACCTTTATCAAAAATTAAAGCACCCGCTTTTGTAGCTTCGGGCGTAGCCGAAGACACCAAGTTTTTACCATTTTTTTGAGCAATTATATTACTCAAAAAAAGAATAGTAAAAGCTATTGAAACTATGTAGTATTTAAATTTCATCATATTTTAAGAATAGAAGAGGCTGCTTAAAACATTTAAACAACCTCTTTACTAAACAAAATTTAGCTTGTTTATTGGTTTACAGGTGTTTTCACAAAAATATCAGTCACACTTGGTACATTAGCTCCATTTGTGTTTTCTTCTGAAAACGGATATAAAAATCGTTCAGGATGCTGAGATCCAGTATTAAATGGTACTGGCACTTGTAACGCTACTGGGTCTTTTTTAATTCGTCTTAAATCGTTAAAACTTAAAATATCAGCAAAGAATGAAACATACCTTTCTTCAATAATTTCTCGCAACAAGGCATCCCCTTTCGATAAAGAACCATCGACATTTTCAATACCAGTTGCTAAAAAATCTGCCTCTACATAATCGTCATATAATACACCTCCAGTAACTGGAAAATAGACACCATTTCTTAAATTTGCCCTATGCTCATTTAACTTAGTTAGAGCGGCATCGAAATTACCTGAATTAGCTCTTATTGATGCTTCGGCCCAAGTCAATAAATTTTCTTGAAACGAAATTTGGTTCATCGGTTCATCATTTGCAGCGATACCTGACAAATTAATTTGAGTTCCATCATAGTAATATGCTGCTCTATCAATTTCATCAGTTTTAGCATTATTTCTACTTTCAGATCCCGTGCCCGTTAAATCAATTAAAAAAGTGCCTTCTGTTGTTAAGTCGTCGGGGAAACTTCCTGTAAAAAATTGATTTAATAAATTAGTATCTCCAGTATTTACAACAGCTGGAGGGTAATATTTCATAGATTCTGACTCTGACGAAATTCCACTCTGCGCTGCTACTAAGGCACTTGCATAATCTCTTACATCTAAATACAAACGTGCTTTTAATGTATACGCGGCTTTAATCCATTTATTAGAGTCCCCTCCAAAATAAAGATCTTCAACTATTCCTCCTCCTGTACCGGCAGCTTGCAAATCCGAAATAGCTTCATCTAATAACACCTGTAAGGCATTATATACGTCCACTTGTTCATCATACTTTGGTGTTGGGAAATCATCATTACCAGCTTCAGAAAATGGCACATTACCAAAAACATTCGCGGCAGTACCAACAGCATGAGCTTCTAATACCTTAGATGCTCCAAAGAAAAAATCTTTATTCGTTACTTCAATTCCACTTCGTAATTCTTTGGCTTGTTTTACCACTCCCACGTACATATTACGCCATGGTGTATCAGAGTTCGTATTACCATATTGATAATCTTGGACCGGAGCAAACCTTCCGCTTCCTACAAAATTGCCTGTCCAAACCCCAGCTGCCCAATTTAAATAACCTGATTGAGCAGTTATATCTGCTAATTGCATTCCGGTAAATAATGTTTTACCGTCTACATTACTTATAGAATTTGGGTCATTATCATTTATATCATCAACTATATCTTGACATCCTAAAACACCAAAAAACAGTACTATAATTAAACTTAATTTTAATAATCTCATAATTTGATTTTTAGAATGTTACACTTAAATTAAACATGTAAGATTTTGTAGATGGATTTGTATAATAATCTAAACCTCTCGAATTACCTACACCTGCAAAGTTTTTATCAGGATCATTACCAATAATATCAGTCCAAAGCACAAGATTACGTCCTGCAACACTAAAATTAACTGACGAAAGTTTTAATTTTTCCAATAATTTTTCACCTAAAGAGTACGTTAATGTTATTTCTCTTAATCGTGTCCAGGTAGCGTCTTGTAACCAAAGTTCACTAAAACCTCTATTTCCTGCACCATTACCACGATACCAATCTTGTTCTAAAAGAACTTCACCTGCTCCAAAATCATATAAATTACCTCTTACAACTTGTCCAGCTGTATATGTTCTTCCTCTTACGTCTGTAATTCCGTCTGAAGGGATTGTTACTTTATTACCTGACTCTTCGCTAAATCCTCTTTGAGAATTTATTTGTCTGGTTATATCATAAAAATCACCACCTTGAGAATGTTCAAATAATACATTCATCGATAAATTTTTATATCCAACATTAAATCCTAAACCACCAGTCCAATCAGGATTAGGGTCTCCAATGACATCATAAACAGGGGTTCCAACTGGGAAACCGTTAGCATCTAATTCAATACTACCATCAACATTACGAGGTAACTTACCTCCAAATAATGCTCCCATTTGATAACCCTCTGCAGCAACAGAATCACCTGTACCAAAACCTGTTAAACGTTGAACATCTGCTCCTATTAAACTCGTAACTTCATTTGTGTTTGTTGCAAAATTACCATAGGGTGAGAATGTCCAATTATCTATACCTCTAAGAACATTAGCATTGAACTCAAATTCAAAACCATTATTTTTCATAGTAGCTCCATTTGTATAAAAACTTGAAAAACCACCACTAGGTGCTGTGTCTAACGTTAATAAAATATCATTAATATCATTTGTATAATAGGTAAAGCTCGTAGATAGTATATTATCAAAAAAGCGCAATTCGAGTCCTGCTTCTATTTCAGTTTTAATTTCTGGTCTTAAATCTGCATTACCTAATCTATTATCTAATCTGAAACCTCCACCATGATTTGTAGAAGATAGATTACCAAAAATACCATTACTATATGTAAAATCTCCTTCATAATTTGTTGAGCCTCTATATATAGCTGGCTGTATCCCTACCTTACCCCAACTCAATCTCACTTTTGCAAAACTTATAATACTTTCTTCAGGGAAAAAATTTGCATCTGAAAATTGCCAAGCTGCGCTAGCTGAAGGATAAAAAAATGGTTCAGTAATAGTTGATGCAGCTTCTACTGTTCCTGATAAATCAATAAATAACTGATCAAATAATCCGAAATTTGCTGTAGCAAAACCTCTGTTAGACCTACGGTGACTTATAAAATTATCTGCCTGAATTATTCTGGAATTATCTAATGTATAAATTTCTTCATTTACTAAAAAATCACTACCAACAGTAGTTTCTCTATTAAATTTTCTATCATTTATATTCCATCCTAGGATAAATGATGATGTAAGATTTTCTGTAAGGTCTTTATCGTATTTTGCTATTAGATCTAAATTTAATTCTGTAGCCCCTATATTTTCAAATGTTAAGTTCCCTTCTAATCTAGGCTGTGACCCGGTTCTTGCCGAACCTCTAGGGTATAAGAATGTTCTATCATCATTATATGTGTCTACACCTCCTCTTACTTTAATATTTAAATCTTCCACAGGAAAAATATCAAGTTCTGCAGAATAGATATGTCTATTTACTACGTTTGGAGCTTTTTGTTTATCGGTTGTCCATAAAGGATTGTTATATCTAGGCCTTTCACTAGCACCAATAGGATTTCTATAGGATCTATGACGTCCACTAAACTGAGCTCCTGATGAACTCACATATGTTCCTGTAAAATCTTCAATATCAAAGTCTGAAATATTTCTATAAAATCCTAATAATAAACCTGCAGTATTAGAATTTTGTTGAATTCTATTCGCTGTTACTCTAGAATATTTTCCTTTGAGTTTTAAATTAATGTATTTATTAAATTTACGCGAAGCACTAATATTAACTGTATGACGTTTATAATCATTATTTCTAACAACCCCTTCATGATCTGTATTTCCTAAACTAAAAAAAAGATTAGAATTATCATCTCCAGCACTTATACTAGCGGATTGTTCTGACAAAATTCCTGTTTTAAAAATTTGATCGAAATTTTTATCTAAAAATGTTTCTTTTGAATTTTTTCCTCCATGAAGATTACTTGTAGATCCATCTGCAATATCATAATAAATTCTACCGGTTTGGTCTCCAATAAAATAAGCTCCACTAGTGTCAAAAACATCTTCGCCTCCAGCTCTGTCTGATATTTCATCTCCCCAGCCATGCAGATAACCATATCTAAATCGTCCGCTTAAGCCCTGTCCATAATTTGACTGAAGAGGGGCAGTAGCGTTAACTTCATCAAAAGCCATAGACGCTTTAAATGATACTCTAAATCCTTTTTTTCCAGATTTTGTAGTAATTACTATAACACCATTTGAAGCTCTTGACCCCCATAATGCAGCAGCTGAAGCGCCTTTTAATACCTGTAAAGTTTCAATATCATTAGGGTTTATATCATTTAAACGAGATTGCTGAGATGTACCATTTCCTGTTGAAGAACTAGCCCCTCCTTGAGTACTACTATTACTAATCGGAATACCATCAACGATAATTAAAGGTTGCGTACTTCCAAAAATAGTATTTGCTCCCCTAATTCTAATATTAGAACCTGCACCTGGATCTCCATTAGACCTAGTTATATTAACTCCAGACATTTTTCCTTGAATAGAATTTGTTATTGAAGTCTCTCCAGATCTAACTAAAGCATCAGCTTTAACACTAGAAACAGCACTACCCAATTTATCTGTTCTAACTGCAAAACCTAAGGCATTAATTACAACTTCATCTAATGCTTCGACGTCTTCTTCTAAAACTACATTAATAGAAGTTTTATTCCCAACAGGCACTTCTTTATTAATGTATCCTAAAAAGCTAAATACCAATACTGCTTGATCATCCGGGACAGTAATTATATAGTTACCATCAAAATCAGTAGTAGTACCCGTTGCGGAGCCTTTAACTACCACATTGGCTCCTGGTAAAGGACCCGAAGTATCACTTACCGTACCTGTTACTTCTTTTTGTGCATAAACAATACTACTTGAAAGTAGTAAAGCACACAAACATAAAAATAGTTTCCTAATCATAATTGATTGAGTTTAGTTAATAAATTATTTGTTTAGTAATGTATTCATCATTTGTTCGGCAGTAACCTTACCAATTAATTTTATTTGATCTCTTGGAGTGGCATCTCCAATTTCATAGGTTATCCCTACCGCATTATGCCCGTATAAAAACCATCCTTTTGAAACAGGTTTTGTACTATTACCAGCAGCTTCATTTACTTTATAATTTGGGATATTCTTTTCTAAAGCTGCAAACCAATCATCTATAAAATGAGGTAATGTTGTGTTTTTTCTGGTCTTATTAGTATAAAATACATCTTTATAAGTTGAATGGAAATCTAGCCCAAGAACTAACTTAGCATTATCTTTTCGTATTTGTTTTGTGATATAATTTACAGTTTGCTTAACCTCTGGTTGATTGTATTTTGACCAATCTCTATTAGTATCTACTCCTGCCGCATTATGACGCCAATGACCAAGGTCAACACCATCAGGATTCATTATTGGAAAAGCCAAGACTCGATATTTTTTTAAAAAACCTTCTGAAAGTTGTGAATCATTTAATATAGTTTTTAAAAATTCTTTAAAAGCAAAATATCCTGTTACCTCTGGCGGATGTTGCCGAGTCAACAAAACTATAATTGGCTTGTTTGTTTTCTCTCCTCTATAAATATCTAAAACAGGTAAATCTTTACCCAATTTAGATTTTCCGAAATTTTTAAAATGCACGTAGCCTTCTTTTCCATGAATCAAATTGGTATACCAATTCTTAACATCTGTCGAGGTTTGTAGTTCTTGTGCTGCAATTAATAAAGGTTGCTTATTTAGTTGAACTTTAATAGTGACAATAGAATCGTTTTTTAAAAGATTACTAGAATTTAATTCACGCCAGTTATTTTCTCTTTTTAACTTCGGGGTATATCTATGTTTATAACCTTTAGGGTATTGAAACTTAAAATAAAAAGGCTTAGCATCTTTAGACCATGTTTTGAAGGCAAAATATCCACTATTATTTATAGGACTATTTTCAGGGCTTATGATTGCTAAAGCAGTACTGTCATTAATTTTTTCGAATCCATTTAAACGTGCCCCATCAAATTGATTACTAGCAAAAACCCCCAATTCTTTCAATTGATACGTTTGCTTCGTTTGTAATTCAATTGATTTTGTAGTAGTATCTACTGGTGTTTTGAAACTTACTTCTTTAACACTTTTACATCCTATAAAAACAAAAAAAGCTACTATAATTAGAGCATATGGCTTTAGGAACGCTATTAGTTTCATTATTAATTTAAGTTAAAAGAAGTATAAAACTATTTAAATATTATGTTACATTGCACATACCAATTTTAAACATAAACACATACCAATTTGCATTTTAACATTAAAAACATATTAAAAAGTAATGGTTTTGACAGCAAAGAAGACTATGTTAACATCTATATTAACTTATATGAAGCTTTAAAAAAAGCCATTATAAATAGATCATTAGACGTTAAAACAAAATTACCTCCATCACGTGTTTTAGCAAAAGATATAGAAGTATCTAGAAGTACAGTTATTAAAGCTTATGATTTGTTGGTTTTAGAAAAATATATAAAATCTATTCCTGGCTCTGGGTATTATGTTACCTCTCCTAAAAACAAAAAAATTCTTATTAACTTAAATTCTAATACAAAAAAAGGTAAGTATCCAAAAATATCAAAAAGAGGAAAGTCTTTCAATAAACATATTATTATAAACAATAGTCAATCCAATAAAGGTATCGCATTTAGACCTGGATTACCGCCTTTAGATATTTTTCCTGTACAACAATGGAACAATTTATCTAATCATTACTGGAGAACAGTTAAGTCATCTGAATTATCGTACTCAAAAACCATTGGCTTAGACAGCTTGCGAGAAAACATTGCAAACTATTTAAAATTATATAGAAATATTAACTGTGGTGTTGATCAAATAGTTGTTACATCGGGTTCATTACATTCATTATATTTATTAGGAAATGCTTTAATTGATAAAAATGATGAAGTTATTATTGAAAACCCTACATATCCTCATGCTTATCATTTATTTGACAGTTTAAATGCAAAAATTTGTCCTATTGCAATAGATAATGAAGGTATGTCTGTCAAGGAAATAAAATGCCAAAATCCAAAATTTGTCTATACAACACCATCTAATCAATATCCTTCTGGCATAAAAATGAGTGTAAATAGGCGATTAGAACTCTTAAAATGGGCATCTAATAAAAATACTTTTATTGTAGAAGATGACTATGATCATGAATTTAGTAATTGGGAAAATCCTGTAGCCTCAATTTATAATTTAGACCGTCAAGAGCGAGTAATTTATTTGGGCACTTTTAATAAATTGTTACATCCATCCATAAGGCTTGGTTATATGATAGTACCTTATTATTTATTAGATACTATTACTGCTCTATATGAACAATCTAGCCGCTTTGTGACGTTATCAATGCAAAAAACAATGAGTTTATTTATTGAAAAAGATTACTTAAATAAACATTTAAGAAACGTAATTGAAATTTCTGTAGAACGTAAACAATCATTTTTAGATTACTTTAATCTTCATTTCAATAATAAAATTTCACTTGACTCAAATAATACAGGATTACATTTAATAGGGAAACTTAAGGATAGTATAAAAGATATAAAAGTTGCAAATTATTTAAGTCAAAATGGAATTATAGCTCACCCTTTAAGTAACTATTATATTGGGAATAATAATAATAATGGATTAGTAATGGGTTATTGCTCAGTTAATAATAAATTAATTAAAGATAATATAACTAAAATGTCCAAAGCGTATGAGCGTTTTTTGATTTCCTAATACGTAGTGTTTTCAATAATTCCTACAATGTCAGATCAAAAGCTCTGTAGCTTCATCTAAAACTGAGTTACTAAAATTTTTAAGATAGGTTTGCGTAATTACAATGTTCTGGTGTCCCAGAGACTCACTAATAACATCGGTAGAGACTCCTTTATGCTTCATACAAGTAGCAAAGCTATGTCTTGCAACATACGTAGTGATTCTTTTTTCTATATTACAAAGTCTAGCGATTTCTTTAAGAGCGGAATTATATAGTTTCATAACTTTATATTTTCTATTCTCTATTTGATTTGGAGTTAAATTTTCTCTCAAAAGAACAGGAAAAATATAATTGGTATTCGATGGATATCCCTTGTAAAAGTTAAGAATTTCATTCACTGGCTTCATTATTTTTATTTGAAAATTTACTTTAGTTTTAGAACGTGTATAGTAAATTCTATCTCCGTAAAAAATGACATGATGTCAACTGTCCAGGGCCATATTCACGTCTCTGCTTATACTGAGTGGATGGTTGGAAGAAACTTTCGTATTTTTAGTGTTCAAGTCGGTTGCGGTGTGGACGGAAAAAGCTACGCTGCTGCTTATGCAAAGAACTTTAAAAAGCAGGCAATTGGATGCGCTGTTATTTTGGGTGGACATACTGCAATAAACTGCTTAATGGAGCTTTAACTTTAGGCT
>TARA_B110000444_G_scaffold261494_1_pt1 | contig 12166 bp, 7 predicted proteins | sample TARA_B110000444 | Tara Oceans TARA_B110000444 (sample SAMEA4398370) | marine metagenome | biome: Polar Biome; feature: [SRF] surface water layer (ENVO:00010504); material: water (ENVO:00002006), including particulate matter (ENVO:01000060) such as... | depth 5 m | reverse complement strand
CATGCTGCAACGAGTACTTGCCGGATTATGCCGCCTTGAAGGTGTCAGTCAAGCAATGCTTATCGACGATTCTGGCCAATTGTTGGCAAGTGTCGGTGATGAAGGAGTCATGCCACCGTTTGAAGATGCAGTGGAAATGATTCAGGTTGCCCAAGAAACTGGAGATGCCCTTGGCCTAGGCCAAGTTTACGAAGTATGGTGCGAAAGCAAGAAAAGGATGATTATCGATGTGGCAGCTCCAAATCGAATTGTCGTTTTGAGTGGCGATGGAGGGCGATTAGCCCGATGGCGCCATGCCCTTGACCGTGACCGTCGAATTCTCGCGACGACCCCCAGGATGTGAGTGATACCATGTTTAATCTGCCAGATGGAACCCCAATCGAAGAAGAAATAAAGGTCGGAGACGGCATAATTCAGCCGTTTGACAATGGCGTTATTAGCACGTGGATTGGCCGACGAAAAACCCCTGCAGGTCATCGAATCGTCCGTGCCGGACGAGTGATCGGTTGGCTTTCAGAATCTGAGAAAGGCAAGACCTTGTTGGGTGGAAAAGAGGCACGTCAACGTCTTGAAGATATTGAATCCAAAGATTCGCACAGATATACTGCAGGTTCCTATTCACTCGCCGGGCTTGGAAGTGTCGCAGAAGTAGTTCCTGAAGCCTTTGAATTTACGGCCGATCGCCAAGGCTTGTTACCTCGAGGCGACGCTCTTCAGCGTTTGATGAGCCGGGACCTTTCCGCAGTCTTGCGAGTTCTTATGGAGCAGGACACCGTTCGTGGTGGCATTGTCGTTGACCAGGGAATGCTGATTGATTCAGTCGGCGAATTACCGGCCGACCCCGACAGTCTTTCTGCTCAAATCCATACGACACTTTCCGATATGCGAATGGAAGGTCTGAATGCCGGACTCGGACTCAATGGTTCGAGTCATTGGACTCTTCACACCAATGACGGTTCTCTTCTTCTTGCAGAATCAGGTGATATCTCGATTGGAGTTTGGACTGAAGCCAATACGAACCATGCTCGACTCATTTCTGCAGCATCGGGGCTTCTCGATGGAGAGATGGGCTCAGTTGGAGTACGAGGCGGCCCTCTGCCCGAAGGTTTTGTTTTGAGGGAAGGACGAGGCGGCCCAGATGCAATCCTATCGATGTTAACTGCTGCTGTGAAAGAAGAAGTCACCGGCTATTTACAAGCAGGTCAATCTGCCCAAGCAGTATCCGTTCTCTTGTCACGGGGCATTCCAGTTGGAATCTCTGCATCCGAAGAAGATTCTTTCGAAGAGGCAATGCTCAAATTCACCGATTCTAAATGGGTATTGAAACTACATCGTCTACCTGTTGGAAGTATTGTTTCACGTGACTCGGGGACCATTGATACCTTCAGTCTCGATATGTTCCATGAACTCTTAGTGGTTCTTCGTACCCGTTCAGAGAGTCGAAAAGCAAACCTCAAACTCAAATTGAACGATTTGTTTGGTTTTGAAATCGGTATGGACGTGCTTCGTACCAGTAGAGCATCTGTTAAATTTGCAGAAACTGTCGAAGAAGTGAGTGATGGTATTGGAGGAGAAGCTGCCCAATCCTTAGCAGTTGATTCTGGCCTCCGCCGGCGCTTAGAAGCAGCCGACCATCGGATTGATGAATTAGAGAAAGAGAAAGCAGTACTCGCCGGCCGTCTTGATGAATCTCATTCTGCGAAGAATGCCGCACAAATTGTTGCTAGAGAAGCCAGTGAATCACGAATGGAATCGATAACGAAAATCGAAAAGAACAACTCAACACTCGATAAGATGCAACTTGATCTCTCTGAATCACGCGCCATGAGCGAGCAAGCAGAAAATCGTGCTGAACGATTGGTAAAACGAGTTAATGAACTGGAGCACCAAGTAAGTGTTCGAGCAACTGAACTTGCCAAAGCACTTGGCGATGCGACCTCGAGTGAAGTTTTACGTTCCGCCATCGAAGAATTGGCTTTGAAAGAATCCCAATTAAATGCGGACTTGGCTGTAGGAAGTGAACGATTATCGACCATTCGCCAACAAGCGGATGATGATGAACGTCGATTACGCGTTCTCCAAGAGCAAGTTGAAGCAACCCGTGAACGCCATACTCGAGTTCAGGCAGAATCGATGCTTCTGGAAGAGAAGATTCATTCTCACACATCAGAATTAGAATCCATCGATGCTGAAGCAAAGGCATCACGCCGTCGCTCTGAAGAAGACCGCACTCGACTTGCTTCGGATGAGGCTCGTCAAGCACAAGTCCAGGCTGAACTTCGTGAATTAATGACTGAACGACGACAAACGTTACGTGAACTCGGAGATTTAGGTGCACGACGTGGTCATGCTGAGGCAGAATTAGTTTCACTCGTTGAACGGGCTGAAGCACTTTCACAAGCCCATGAAGAAGCTCTAACAGATATTCAAGAAGCAGAACGACTCCGTGCACGTTTGGCTGAAGAACCTCTAGCTCAAGCCCTCCTTGATGACGCTTCGACCTTCGAAGGTCTTGGACCAGTCCTTGAACGACTTGAAAATGCACGAGTACTTGGCTACTCAGTCACCCTTCTTGACCGAGCCGTCGAACGTGGATTGCAAGTGATTCAAACAACCGTCGACCATGTCGCTGCAACACCTCGCCATCTTCTTTCAAGTGAAGTGATGACTTTACTCGAACGTCAAGTTCCTCAAACAGCAGGTGCTGTTCGCGGTCTTGCGCGTTGGTCTGTTCAACAAAGACTTGAGCATCAACTTGGAGAAACAGTGGGTCATGTCGTGATTGATTTGGAACATCTGTTAGAAGACTTCGACCGGTCAATTACGATGCTTCGCCGCCTTCGTAATGTCCTTGAGCAACTTGTTCGACTGGGTGCACCTCCTCAAGATGTTGAAGCACTGTTGAATAATTGCTCTCGTCCAGAAGCACTTCCAAGTATCGCACAAGCTACTCGAAAGTTGATTCAAGTTGCACTTGACGATATTTATCTTGAAGCCGACCAGCGTGATGCTGGTGAAGCGATTGCGCTTGAAGAAACAGCCCGGGTACTTGAAGAATTGATTACTCAACTCGACGCATCTGGACTAGCAGATGGAGTTCCTCGAGGAATGCTCTGGGAATTCCAACGAGATGGATTGCTACCTTATGAGCGGAATTCTGTAACCGATGCTCAACGCACTCCGGTTGAAGAAGAAATGCTGATTGGTATGGAGTCAAGCCTTGCAGGTCCTGTCCCAGTGTCATTAGATGTTGTGAAAGAAGAAGCAACAATTGATGATGCAGGATGGGAAAGTATGCCAGTTCCTGTGGATGAATCTGCGACCAATACCACTCTCACTTCTCCTGAACCTCTTTCCTCAAATGTGGCGGCACCCTCCGTTGAACAAAGTGATGAACGCGCACATCTCGAAGCGGAATTAGCACGTTTAGATGCATCTTGGAACCATCGACAAGAACCCGCTGTAGAACATGCAGTGGATCCTGCTTTAGCAGCACTTGAAGCCCGACTCTCCGGTTTAGATTTATGAGGTGAGTACTTATGTCAACTGAAATGGATACTCTTCTCGCACGAGAAGAAACACACGGAAGACGATATCCACTGTTCGTTGAACGGTTCTTTTTGGTTTTGGTTGTGATCGGTTCAATTGTTCTTCATCCTAAAGTTCTCGAAATGATTGACGGTATATTCGGTACATTTGTTGCTTGGTGTGGATTGCCACTCTTTCTTTTAGTGTGCGCAGAACTGTTAGGACGAACAGTCCAAACACTCCGTTCTGACTCGTAATCAAATCTCTACGACTTCTTTCGTTTGTGAAGTAGCATCATCTTGTGTTCGTCGAGCATAGACCAATCCCCATATGCGTTCCCATGGTACGAAAAACCTCAGTAATGCCATGATACTCAAGAACATCGCAGCAGAAATAACCAATCCGTATGTGAGTGACAATTCAATGGATTCCGAAATTTGACCTGCCCATTGGCTGCCCGTTGAATCTTTGACAACATCTAACAGAACACTGTGGAATCCAAGCGCTACCATTGTGGCAATACCAGTCAGGCCAAGGAAGCCAAAAGTGTGCCTGAGGTGAGTATTGAGTACGTTATCCATCTGTCGAACATATTCAGGATCTCTCTTGCATGATTCAGGAAGACGGTATGCATATTCCAAATAACGGATTACACCGTATGAAGACTCTTGGAATACCATAATCAGTATTGCAATCATAATGAGGGCGAATTGCTCCTTAGTAACGAGCATTAAACCTAGAATACCAATTGTCGGTTCACTAAATTGCGCTCCAATGACGCTGACAGAATCTCCATAGCCTCCAAGTTGACCGTTGATGAGCGGGAACGCTAGTATTGCGTGAATACCAAGGAACAACAATGTGAATCCAATTGCCCATGCGATGGAGCGACGAGAAAGACCCCATATTCCTCGAACACCCATAATGACGGGTAAGAGGTAAAGGAAGAGAATCATCAACGACAAAATCATTAGCAAAGGCCACTCTAATGTACTGAGTTCAGCGGAGTTTGGTAAACGTAAATCGAAACTGAATAACATTCCAGTGAGCCATGAAAGCAAAAGTTGACCTACTAATACGACAATTAATGTGATGATGAATCCTAATTTCACCCGTTGCTGAACAACTGGTGTTTGGAATGCCAAGAGAGCCATTCCTCCACCAAGTGCTAATCCAAGAACCAATGGAACAAAGAAACGCGCCAAACCTGTTCGTCCTTCACCAGTGAGCCAATCTCCAATTGGCAATTGATCACCAATGAGTATTTCTATGGTATCGAAAAGCATTGTGTGGTCAATTGAGCCGACAACATACGTCGATACGACTTCAAGATACATTCCAATCAATGCCACAGTTGCAATAACCTGCAAACTGATAATTTGCCATTGTTTTCGGAGCATCTTCAGATGCAAGGTACGTGGGTGAATGTTTCCACTCAAAGTTACGTCACCTTGTAGTCCAACATCTTCAGCCATCTCAGTACCCCCTCACTTGCATCAATGCTTGAGACAAATCCATGTCCGGCATCCAATCAATGACCATTGCACCAGAACCGGCTAATGTTGTTAATCGGTTTTGTCGTTCAAGTTTGAGAACTTCATAGGACATGCGTGGAATACGACTTACGAGTCGTTCAAAGTCAATACTTGAGGGTGAGAGAACAGTCACTTCGTGACCGCGCCCAACCAGGTCTCGTACGGCTGCTGGCACCGTTCCGTCTCCTTCACAGGAAGAGATGATGAACACTGGACTTCCTCTACTGAAGCGACCACTGAGTGAATTGGTTACAGCTTGTAACGGCATCTTCCCTTTTGGAGATACACCTGCAAGCGCACTGAGGATTTTGAAATACTGTTTGTCACCAGTATCTGGCGGTAGGTACGAAAGACTGTCATCAAAGATGGCCAAAGCCACAGAATCCCGACGTTTGAGGAAGAAGGCAGCAAGACTCGCTGCGGAGACAGTACCCATTTCAAGTGGGTTTTTGAGCACCGTTCCAATACGTGCTATGTCTCGACTGTCTAGGAGAATATACAAGTCAGTCACCGCATCACGGCATTTTTCATTGACCATCAATTCACCAGTTCGAGCGTATGCTTTCCAGTTGATATTCTTGAACGGATCGCCGGGGACATATTCTCGGAGAGAGTAAAACTCTGAACCTTGGCCCGGTGTTCGCAATGTTGTTGCACCAGTATACATCTTCGGTGTTCGAGAGCGAAGGAAGGCTTCCTCAACTTCTTTGATTTGCGGGAAAATCACGATATCACTGTGATGATCGACATACATTTCCTCGACACCGAGATTGAATGTGTTTCGAGAGCGTAGAGAAACAGGTCCTATGGAGTAATGCCCTCTCAAAGGGCACCGAAGGACATATCGTATTCGGGCGCTTTCGCCTGGGCGTAGATTCAAACGCATTTGATTCAGCCCACTCCGAAGTTTCATTTCATGAGGGATATTATCGTACACTTCCAATAACTGTGTATTTCGGTTTGAGCGATTCGTGACCAAGAGTTCAACATACAAATCATCACCTTTGTACAGGTTATCTGCGGAAAGAGTTCGCTGAACTTCAACATCACCGTGTCCAGAGATCCAAGAATTAACGACAATAAATGCAATGAATGAGATTCCAAGAATCATCATTTGCAGATTCGCAATCATCATACCGATGAGAATCAGCGCAATACCGCCGGTGAAGGTGAATGAAGCCTTTCGTGTCCACATAGTATCACCTCAAGTGCGTCCCCACGCTTTGATTCGTTTGACGACTGCAACCGTTTGTTCAAGTGAATACTTGGTAGGCTCAATTGCGAACTTTGCCAATACGGGGTCGTTGATGAGTGAAACTAACTCTCGAGCAGGCATGGCATGGAATTCTTCACGGCTTAAGCCATTTTGATTTCGAACTTTAGAGAGGAACACTTGACGGATTTTATCTGTTTTTGCATAGTAAGTATACCGGTTCGCATCTCCGAATCCATAGTAAATGATGCTAAACACGTGTCGCCAAGGTTCAGGGTCTCGCTTCTTAATGAGAACAGCTTCAAAGGCAATAAAGAGAACAAGGAAGAGCAACATCATTGCTAATCCTTCACCAGTGAAGTACACCAAAAGGAAGTATACCGTGTTGTACGAATCTGCAAGTAAGGCATTTTGTGGATGGCGTGATTCATCAAAAATTACCATGGCGTTTTCTGCCGGTTGCCCTTCTTCGTCAGTATTGGTTGACATCAGCGCTTCAGCAATGAAATCCATAGCCCACTTTCGATTATCATTAGCAGGTATACATTTTTCGTTGCTTTCAGAGCATTCATTGGTCCCGTACAACGGGTCGTTTGCATCGTTAAAACCTTCATAGTCGTAAATGGCATTAATGAGGGCGGAACCGTCAGCCATAAACACAATCCGACCGCCATCATTCGGGTCACAAGATTTCTGTGCACATGCTTCGATACTCAAATTAAATTGGCCCCACAAATCAGGAGTTTCCGAATTTTGTTCATTACCAACCCATATTTCGCCGTCACCATTGACATCGACGGTTGCTTCGTTACTGGTAACAGCTCGAATGGAAACTTCGGAAAGAGCACCGCTTACGCCAGGGATAAGTTCCAAGGCCGTGATATTGTTCAGAAGGAGCTGGTAGGTTGCGTTGTACTGAATTTCGCCATTCATCCAGTGTTGAGTGCATAACCCAGCATCTTCCAGAGGCATGGTTTGTCCATCCAACAAACTACAGGGGTGGGCGCCTTCACCGTTCATTCCACTCCAACGGTCATGGACAGAGATCGTTGTAGGGTCGATACTGCTTCCGTTCATTCCACAAGGTGTCGCTTGTACACACATCCAAATATAGTTGTAATCAAGTTCTTCGACATAGGTCGTATCGTAGAGTTGGTAACCTGTGTACCGTACGCCATAGGCTTGAGCAATACTTCCTGCGAATCCATAATCATCAAGAATAAGCGCTGTGCCTCCAGCATCAACAAATTCGACAATGGCATCAATTTCGGAAGGAGAATAACCGTCCTCCGCTGCAATAGTGATGAATCCATCATTGTCAAATTGAGGAAGTGAAAGTGTATCTCGTTCTACGCCAGCGAGAATGTAGGTTGTATTACGTGGGTCTTCGATATCTGCTAACAAAAGGGGGCTGCTCACCAATGAACTGGTTTTGATACCCATATCTTTGATGTCTTGTCGAAATGCTGACATGTCATTCCAATCATCATCGTAAGCCGACAATTGATTTGTGTTGGAGACGTTGACAAAGTTAAGCAAAATACTCGTTAGCAAAAGAAACATTACCAACCAGAATGCGGCTTGTAGGCCGATTCGTCTGTAATTGAGATTTGCGTTGTCGAGCATGAGGTCACCTTCTAGAGCACTGTTCCGACATACCTACGAGTTCCATTGGGTTTAGAAGGTTGTTATTTGGTGGGAGGCAAATGCTCATACACAGCACGAACCTTTTCAGGTAAAACAAGGTGTTCCTAGCGTTTTAAATGAACTTTAGAAGCAATACGGGCAACCTCATCAACAGGAATTTCCATCAATCCGTCAACCATCTCCCACGGAAGTGCAGACGGATCAATATTTTCCTCGATTTTGACTCGAATTCCAGAGATTGAGCCCGATTGCTTGTCAAAGACAACATCGCGAAGCGTTCCGAGGAGTTGGCTATGCGAATCAATGACTTCTCGATTAATGATTTCACGTGCAAAGACTGCCATACAATTCCCTCCTCAGTAACAGGTCAACCACATCAATGCAGCACATCAATGCGTCGATTCATGGAAACCGACCTCACATCGATTCCATGCCGAATCCAGTATCTCGAGAACGCTTGATATTCGAGAGGCCAGAAGTCAGTAAAGTTTCCATCTTTTGATAGTAAGTGAGCATTTCTGCAGTGACTGTCGGGCGAACACGCTTGACTGCTTCTTCGAAGTGAGCCTTTGTGACTTTCTTCTTGTTTGCTCGCATACAGATGAGTGCAGCTTCTCTGCATACTGCTTCAATATCGGCACCTGTGAACCCATCGAGCCCCACCATGATATCCTTGAGTGAAAATTTGGACAATGGCATGCCTTGGAGGTGAATATTGAAAATCGCTTCACGGGCACCAGCATCCGGTGGAGGGACGTGGAGAACACGTTCAAATCGTCCACTGCGCATGAGTGCAGGGTCCAACATTTCGGGACGGTTGGTCGCCGCAACAACGATGACACCATCGAGCGATTCCACTCCATCCATACTGGCGAGTAATTGGTTGACGACTCTGTTGCCGACATCACTGCCTTCGGTTCCTGTTGAAGAACGGCGGCCTGCAATCGATTCGAATTCATCTAAAAAGATGATAGCAGGTGCAGATTGCTTTGCTTTCTTGAAAATCTCCCGAATTCCACGTTCAGATTCACCAACCCATTTGGAAATCATCTCAGGGCCTTTAATACTGATGAAATTGGCTTGAGCTTCGTTAGCAATTGCTTTGGCAAGTAATGTCTTTCCAGTACCAGGTGCGCCGAACAGAACGATTCCACGTGGAGGCTTGATGCCAAAGTGTTCAAACAATTCGGGCTTGGTAAGTGGCCATTCAACTGATTCCTTGAGGCGATCTTTGACCTCCTGTAATCCTCCAACCTCTTCCCATGTGACTTTAGGAATTTCAACATAAATCTCTCGTAATGCAGAAGGTTCGATGTCTTTGATGGCATGACGGAAATCATCCATACGCACTTCCATCTTCTCGAGAACCTCAGGAGGAATTGTCTCTTCTTCCAAATCGATTTCCGGTAGATAGCGACGCAAAGCCTTCATTGCTGATTCTCGTACGAGAGCAGCCAAATCAGCCCCTACAAATCCGTAGGTATTGTCGAGAACCCAATCAATTTCAAAGTCATCGGAAATTGGCATTTGACGGGTGTGTACATCCATGATTTCATTTCGTCCATCACGGTCAGGAACTCCGATTTCGATTTCACGGTCAAAACGACCGGGTCTTCGCAAAGCAGGGTCGAGGGCATCTCTTCGATTGGTTGCACCGATGACGACGACATTGTCTCGTCCTTCCATACCGTCCATGAGTGTTAGCATCTGAGCGACAACTCGGCGTTCAACCTCTCCACTAACTTCTTCCCGCTTAGGGCAAATCGAATCAATTTCATCAATGAAAATGATTGCTGGGGCATTTTCTGCGGCCTCATCAAAAATTTCACGAAGTTGCTTTTCAGACTCACCGTAATATTTCGAGATGATTTCAGGGCCATTGATACTCTTGAAATGAGCGTTTACTTCAGTGGCAACCGCCTTTGCGATCATTGTTTTCCCGGTTCCAGGTGGGCCGTGAAGGAGAACTCCCTTTGGGGGGTCAATTCCGAGTCGACGGAACAACTCCGGGTGTTTGAGTGGGAGTTCAATCATTTCACGTACTTTTTGCAATTGTTGTCCGATTCCACCGATGTCCTCGTAAGTAATACCTTCAGTTTGACCGGCGTCAACATCATCAACAGCTTCGTCCTTGATGACAATATCGGTATCGTTCGTGACCTTTACGATTCCCTTTGGCGTGGTTTGAATCACAGCAAACGGCAAGGCCTCGGCAAACAAGGTCATGCCAGGAATGAAAATACGGTCTCCTTGAACGACCGGACGCTTGGAAAGCCCCCGACGAGCGAAACCTTCGATGCCAGGGCCGAACTTGACTTTCTGTTTATTGGCCATGACAGGGGATAGAATGAGTTTGGTGCATTCCTTTGCTTCAACTTTACTCACCGTAACGCGGTCGCCAAGACTTACGCCAGCATTCTTTCGGATGATTCCGTCAACACGGATGATTTCCATCTTGGCATCTTCCGGGCGGCTTCGCCAATAAATGGCAGCAGTTGAACGCTTTTCACCTTTGATTTCGACGATATCTCCGGGTTTCAAACCGAGATCATTCTCTCCCGAGATACGGGCTCTTCCGTGGCCTACATCAGACGGAATTGCTTTGGAGACACGCAAGGACATTGTTTTTTCATCTTTCGCCATTTTTTCACTTCCATTGTAGAACTGTCGAGCCTATTTAATGCTGGGCTGACCCCTCTTCTCTGTTCGTTTCCGCCGACCCCCTTTTAACCTTAAGATAAAAATCGATGGCGATTCTTGAGAATTTTCCTTCTGAATCTATCCATCAATTTCAAGAAGGGTGTTCCGCTGGGCGTGATATGGTTCACGTTCTTGAAACAGGTCTCGAATTCCTCATAGCAGAAAATCCAAATGGAAAACCTTCAGTGAGAGGCTACAATATTATCAACGGACAAATGAGCTTAGCCAGCGATGGTGGTACTTTCACATCCATTAACCCAGCCATCCTTAATGATACGCTCGGAGAATTCCCTCTTTCAACTCGAGACGATGTTCACGCTGCTTTGGACGCTGCGCATGCTGCTTTCCCATCATGGGCTGCAACACCTGCGCCAACCCGTGGCCAAATCATCGGTAACATGGGCCGTTTGCTTATGGACCACAAAGATGCAATTGTTGCCCTTGAAACACGTGAAATCGGCAAGACCCTGAAAGAATCTGCAGGTTCGGTTCAAGAAGCAATTGACACATGTTTATTTTTCCAATCTGAAGGTCGCCGTCTTTACGGTCAAACCGTGAACTCGGAATTGCCAGATAAGGAATTGTTCACCTACCGCCGTCCTCTTGGAGTTTGTGGAATTATCAATGCTTGCAATTTCCCAGCTGCCGTCCCTTTCTGGAAAATGATTCCAGCAATTATGTGCGGAAACACATGTGTGTGGAAGAGTCCACAGGACGCACCACTCCTCTCCTTCGCACTTGCGCGCATCATGCACGAAGCAGGATTGCCAGACGGTGTCATTAATTTGGTGCACGGCAAAGGTAGCGGTGCTGGTCAATTCCTCGTTGATGCAGTCGATGAAGGCCGTGTGAACAAGATTTCTTTCACAGGATCTACAGAAGTCGGAAAGATGATCGGCGAAGTCTGTGGTCGAAATTTAGTCTCATGTTCTCTTGAACTCGGTGGGAAGAATCCATTGGTTGTGATGCCAAGTGCAGACCTCGACAACGCAGTAGAAGGCGCCTATTGGGGTGCTTTTGGAACCGCTGGACAACGATGTACCTCACTCGGGAATTTGATTCTTCACAAGGATATCTATGACGAGTTCATGACCAAGTTCATGGCAAAGGTCGAATCGACTACTATTGGCGATTCACTCGCTCATGATGGCGTCTTGTATGGACCAATGTTGTCTGAAAAGTATGCAAAAGATTTCCTCAAAGGTGTCGACATGTGTAATGCATCAGGGGCTAAGCAAATCTTTGGAAAAGGCCGTATTACCAGTGGCAACAAACCAGCAAACTTCCTCGGAACTGCTGAAGACGGTGTGTTCATGTGGCCTCACGTGTTCACTGAAGTTACCGAAGGCATGGAGTGTTTCAATGAAGAGGTCTTTGGCCCAGCAGTAACAATCTGCAAGGCGAATGATTTCGAACATGCTCTTCACTTAGCTAACGCAAGCCCTTACGGTTTGTCGTCTGCAATCTACACCAATGATCGATTGGAAGCCTACCGCTACAAAACCGGAATCAAGGCTGGAATGACTGGAATCAATAATTCAAC
>TARA_B110000444_G_scaffold157504_2_pt1 | contig 12186 bp, 7 predicted proteins | sample TARA_B110000444 | Tara Oceans TARA_B110000444 (sample SAMEA4398370) | marine metagenome | biome: Polar Biome; feature: [SRF] surface water layer (ENVO:00010504); material: water (ENVO:00002006), including particulate matter (ENVO:01000060) such as... | depth 5 m | reverse complement strand
TACCACAGTTCCCAACTCATAAACTCCCTGAGGTAGGTCATGATGCCTATTTGCCGCCAGTAATCGCAACAATCCTGGAAGGATATTTTGTCTCAGAATTGTATGTTCAGTAGTTATTGGATTCGTCATACGAGTAATCGCTCCGTCTTTCTTCCATCGCATAGATGTGAACTGGTCGGAATCGTTTGAAAGTGTCAATGATTGAATTTGAATCAATCCCAGTCCCTGAAGTGCTTCACGTATTCTTCTACGTAGATGCCCGTCTTGTCTAGGGATTGCGGTTAGTGGGGCTTTAGGAACATCATATGCAAGGTCATCATATCCGTGGCCAATTGCAACTTCTTCAACCAGATCAATTGGGTGTAATATGTCGAAACGCCATCTTGGCATTAGAATTGAAAGCACCCCTGACAAGTCTCCCTTGTATTGTCCACCCATTCTTCGAATAGCTTCTTCGATTTCATCATCACTAAATGAATTACCAAGTATACCTTCAACCAATTCTCGCTCAACTTTGTGCTCAATTGGAGTTCCATTGAGGCTCCAGTCTTTTCCTTCACAGGTAGTGACTCTGACCGATTCTACCTGTCCTCCTAATACTGATAATTGTAGGCAAATCAACATCAAAGCAGACTCACAAGCACGCAAATCAAGCCCTGTAACGTCAATGAATATGTCACGAGTTTTCTCAGTAACTGTAGTGTGGTCCCCGTTGATAATTGGTGGGAAAGATAGCACTGAGTCATTAGCGTCAAAAATAATTGGAACTTTATCCATTCCATCCAAAAGGTGAGCATAATCAACACCCTTAGGGTGCTTTTCTAGGATTTCATCAATTGTCATTTCATCATCCATTGCTAGTGGTATGAATGAATGGCTTCTCTCAACGGCTTCAACTCTAAATGGGGGTTCTAAGGTTGACAGGTCATGAACTCCAATAGAAGCCCTCTTCCTTCCTCGGCCTAATGCGAAATGCAATTTTTCTTGATGGTCCATCAATCTCTTAATGATGTCTTCATCGAGTTCTAATCCTCTTACCACCGCTCCGAGAATTACTGGTCGGATATCAGAAAGTTCTGAGGCGACACGCATTGATATTGTACCTGGCTTTACTGCCAAGCGTGGACTTGGAGGCGAGTCGTGTAGGAATGGCATCATTCCATGAAACAATGTTTCTGGTGAAAGTAAATCTGGGCGGTCAGGGAAAATTTCGATATCGAGTACATCTTCATCACATGTGTCGATATCTGTTCCCATCAATGGTAATCTAAATGCTAAATCTTCGACGTCATGAACTCTACCACGTGACTCTACGAGTCGGCGCAAGAGGTTCTGTTTGACGCTGATTGTGGGCATTTAATCACCTTGCAAACCAGTGTGGTAATGGCCGGTCATATCCAGCAAGGCGTAGTCCGCTAACAGCCGCAGTATCTTGGTCGCAAGCTCTGAGGTTTGCTCTGGTAAGGGAGTCTATCGATGCTAATCCTAAACGGTTTAGGTGTGCTGATAACCCTGCGGTAACCTGGGCAATCCATCCTGCTAAATTCTCATCAGGTGCTGGACAAATTGTGAAACCGATATTCGATGCACACAAAATGGCCAAGTCTTCACTCGTAGCAGCCCATGGTAGCCACAGTGATGCAATACAATCATCTTCCAAAGTTGTGGAAGCAGACCTTCCAACCAGTGGTAATGAGGCTGCAGCACATAGTCCGCTACCATCACTTAGTACACTAACTGCTGCATCTGCACCATGATGCTGTGAATCTGCATGTAGGGAAGCAGATTGTCCAACTCCTCTAATCATCAGGACCTTTGCGATAGGCCCCGCAATACACCTTAGTGCAACCAATAATCCATCGATAGCCGCACCATCTAAGCGTGGCAATGAATCCATGTCAATTGCAAACCCTGATGCGGCCGTAACTAGGCTAACAGCATCTGCAATATTATCGGAATCAATAATCACGATGTCACAATCCCTTGGATTCTCATTAACTAAGCATGGGTGGAACAAATCATCCTGAACACCGTTTGGAATGTAGGGTAGTAGTGGTATTGGAAGTGCTAGAGAATCTTCCTTACCGATTAGAGCCACCGTGTCACATGTTGAATGTGCAGGGTTGTGGCTTGTAGTAGCGGGTAGTAAGGCGATTCCTGAAAGATCTTCACGGCATTGTGCCATAATACCTTCAACCACATCACCATCAGATTCTAGGCAAACAGCATCAGCAGGGATCTGTAAATCTTCATCTCCTAGCAATTTGTTGATTTGAGCTAGTTCTGTTTTTTCTAGGGGTCTAAGTGTAACACCAGGTGGTGGCGTAGGACATCTTCCATTGACGATTATCCTTCCTCCACCCATGTTGGCACCGGGGTCTCCTCCTACATCGCCATGAACGATGATGTCTCCACCAGTCATGCCTCCGCCAATTCGAATTCCAGCGTCGCCCCGAATAATCAACAGACCTCCGCTCATTTTGGATCCAGCATCATCGCCTACTCCATCGAGAATAGTAATTCTTCCACTTTTTTGTCCATAGCCGGCACAAGCACCTGCCGCTCGTTCACAGGTTATTTTGTTGCCATTATTTCCTGCACCCAAGTAAGAACCAACATCACCTTGGTGAGTATATGTTCCACCTTGGCCAAAGGCGGCAGTAAATGGACCTAAGTAACCTAGACTTCGAACCTTGGAACCTTCCGGCAAATTAGGACAGAGACCTAGTTCACCATCTTTAGGAACAGGGTCGCCGCTAGTGGTCCAACCAATCCGCAGTACGATGTTTCGCTCTAGGGCTTTTTCCAGTTGTGCAGGAAGCCTAGAATTGATACTCATCGAACTCGCAACTACGTCATCAATGTCTGCCATCACCCCTGCGGGGTGTGTTCTCTCTCATCAACCGTTTGCCTCTTAGGGACTAAACAAACGCGAAGCAAGGTTCATGTGAGGGGCGCGAAGGCACTGCATACAGGGAGCCTCATGACCATCAAGGTTGCAATTAATGGGTACGGAACAATTGGTAAGCGAGTTGCAGACGCTGTAGCATGCCAGAATGACATGGAAATTATTGGTGTTACCAAGACACGTCCAGCATTTGGATGCGATTTGGCAGTTCGTAAAGGCTACCCGTTGTATTGTACATTTGATGATGCTGACAGGATTGCGGCTTTCGCTGATTCAGGTTACGTTTGTCACGGCGGTCTTTCTGATCTGCTAAAAGTAGCAGATGTAGTAGTAGATTGTTCACCTGGTAAAATGGGAGCCGATAACAAGGCTAAGTATCAGGAAGCCGGAGTCAAGTGGATTTTCCAAGGTGGAGAGAAACATGCTATGACCGGATTATCCTACACATCCTGTGCAAATCACATGGCAAATCTGAATGCTGAGGGTACCCGAGTTGTTTCCTGTAATACAACTGGATTATCGAGAACATTAGTTCCTTTATACAATCACTGTGGTGAACTTTCAGTTGAGTGCACCATGATTCGTCGAGCTGCAGACCCTGGAGATTCGAAGAAGGGTCCAATTAATGCCATAAAACCGGTACTCAAGGTTCCAAGCCATCACGGGCCAGATGTAATGACCGTAAAGCCTGAAATTAAAATCAATTCTTTAGCAGTTGCAGTTCCAACAACCATCATGCATGTACATTCGATAGTAGCTACACTTCCTGAGGGCCACGGACTTACTACTGAAAGTGTACTTGAAATGTGGGCCAACAGCCCACGTGTAGTCATAATGCACGGCGAAGAAACAGGTATCACTACAACAGCAGAAGTAATGGAATTTGCTCGTGACATGGGTCGGACTTGGGGAGATTTACACGAGATATTTGTATGGGAAGATGGTGTCAAATTAGTTGATAACAATCTGTATTACTTCCAAGCAATTCATCAAGAGTCTGATGTCATCCCCGAGAACGTTGACGCCATACGCGCATTGATGGGTACGGAAGAGGATTGGCAGGCATCAGTAGCCAAAACAGATGCTGCAATTGCAGCACTATTTGAGTGAGCCCTATAGGGCTCATCTTAGGCTTGTATTCAAGTATAGATGCACAGTCCCAAGTACATGGTGGCAGCACGTAAGGCATTCTTTGTTCTTGTAGTGATGCTTCTATCACCTATGGCAAGTGCGGTAGATTCATCTCAACCAGCTGAGGAAGGTATTCTTGAGAGAGCATCTTCAAATTGGCATTCCATGGAGCCTACCGATACATTCCAATCACCTTTGAAATCTTTAGATTACAATATCCATCTTTCGATTGGTTCTTTCGACCCATTAAATGATGAGATTCCAAAGTCTCGCTTAGATGATTCTCTAGATTTCCGCCAAACTGGTATGGCTGTGGTTCAGTTAAATCATCATACAGGAGATTCTTTGTATGACCTAGTAGATGAATATGGATTATTTATTCTTGACAATCTGGGTGGTCCTTCATGGGTTGTTCGTCTGTCTAATCCCAATGATTTAGCCAAAATCCAGCAAGATGATTCAGTCCGCTGGGCAGGTTCTATGATGCCGGGTTGGAGAGTTTCTTCTGATGTCACCTCATCTACAGAATACATTTCTTCAGTCCCTGCAGTCGATTTGAAGTCAGATGCATTGGAAACTCTAGCACACGATTTGGTACTAATGGGTGCTGATGAAGCATGGTGTGGGCAACATTTGTGTGAGGTCAAGGGGGATATTAATCTCGAATCACTTGCAAGAGATGGCCGAATAGTTTGGTCTGAACCTGCATATGAATTGAAACTAACAAATGCAGTTGCCAGAGCAATTGTGGGAATACCTGAATTATCAAACACAACTCTAGGACTAGATGGTTCGGGCGAAAAAATCACCTTTACCGACACAGGTATTGACCAAGACCATCCCGATATAGTCGGGCGAATAGCCGGAGTGTATACTCAATTTGGTTTGGATCCTAGTCCGGCAGATTCCAATGGCGGACACGGAACGCATGTCGCTTTGACTATTGCTGGCGATGGAAGTGGTGATTCCTCTACGACAGGAATAGCTCCTGCGGCTACTGTGGTCGCTTATGCATTAGAGCACGACCCGACAGGGGTTTTTGGCCGGATTGGTTCAATCTATGACATGCTAAACCATGCGGAGCAAGAGGGTTCTAGAGTCGCTGTAAACGCCTGGGGATTGAATGGTAATTTCGGTGCCTATACTGCAGACTCACGTTCGTTAGATGTGTTTGTGCACGACAACCCTGAGTTCTTACCAATCTTTTCTGCAGGTGATGACCCCAATCAAAACTCATCGAAAGTAATGGCGCCATCAACTGCCAAAAATGTACTTTCAATCGGCGCTTCAACCACTAACATCTCCGGTAGCGTTGCCAATTTCTCATCACTAGGACCATCTTTGGATGGTAGAGTGAAGCCTGATTTGGTTGCGCCTGGAGTTGCGATTTGCTCAGGTCGAGCCGAAGAAGCAAAAATTCCTAGTGGATGGAGTTGCGGTACTGGTTCGCATTCTAGTGGGGATGAACTCTACATGTCTCTATCAGGCTCTAGTCAAGCAACTGCTGTAGCCGGAGGGTCAGTTTCACTGATTAGGGAGTACCTTAGAGAACATGTTGGTGTCTCATCTCCTACTGCCTCTTTACTGAAAGCTACAGCCATTAACGGTGCTCTAGATTTAGGAGTTGCAAACATTCCGAACTCACAAGAAGGCTGGGGACAAATCTCGGTTTCCAATACAGTTATTCCATCGTATAATGGTAATGATTTAGAAACATTCCATGAAAATTCAAGAACGCTTTCTGCTGGATTCTCAACACTGTATCAATTCGATATCGACCCTTCGTCTGGTATTGATATTACACTGGTTTGGACCGATGTTGCAGGAAGTGCTAATTCTGCTCAAAACGAGTCGAGATTAGTTAACGATTTAGATTTATTATTGACCTCTCCGGATGGTACAATTTTCAAAGGAAACGTGATGTTAAACGGATATTCTGTCGCCAACGGAGTTCATGATTCAATAAATAATGTTGAGAGAATTAAGATAGCCCCGGGTTCAACAATGACTTCCGGTAAGTGGCAAGTGCAAGTTTCTCACGCAGGTGGATTGGACCAATCTTATTCTCTGGTGCTAACTGGTGATGCTACTTTGGATGCTAAAGCAGACTTGGTTGCATTTGATGGCGCTATTTTCCCTTCTTCAACTTCACCTTTGGTTAATGATTTGATTACACTTAGGATATCTTGGCTAAATCAAGGCACAGAAAATGCTTCGCAGTATCGTGTAACCTTGGAAGATTTGACAGAAGGTACTACACTGTTTGATGGAACACGTTCTTCACTAGGGTCTGGCTTAGTTGACTCGCTAACTATCTTCCACTCATTCAATAGCACTGGTGACCATAATATGCGCTTATACGTGGATGTGGACTCAGATGTGGACGAAGTCAATGATGAGATTAATGGAGTGAACAACAATGTCGAGGAAATGGTGATTACTGTTTCAGCTCTTGGTGTGCGCTTAGTTACTCTGGATAGCAATGGTTTGGAGGATTCTAATATGGTCAATCAATCTTTAGATCCGTCTACTGCTGAAGGATATACTTGGCCTGTTATTTTGAAACATGAAGGAACTGATACTCAGTCAGTAAAACTACATATCTCTCAAGTCCAAATGCCGAATCCAATACGTGATGACATGTTACTACCTACTGATGACGAGTGGTCGAGAGGTTCTGACTTGAGCGGTCCATTCACCCTTTCAGCAATGGGCGTAGGTGGAGATTCTATCCACCTTAACATCACTATGAATGATGATGATGCGGACCTATCTGGCTCTACAGACAGGTATGCGATGGCTGGTACGTACGTGATGGATGTTACTGCGAAATATGCTAACAATCCTTCGGTAAAACACTCGATTCGTCTGAAATTAGTAGTCGAAGAGTTCAGAGACGTAGAGGTTGCTCCAGCCGGAACTACAGGCTTAGAAGCAATTCCAGGTGGAAGCACTTCCTTTTCGATATCGGTAAGGAATACTGGAAATGCTCCTGCATTGTATGATTTGGATTGCTTTAGCGAAAATAGATGGCAGGTTCAATTAGGCCAATCTAATTCCTCATCTTATTCTTTTGAACCTCTTGACATATTGGAATATTTGCCAATGCAGGTTAGGTTGTACGTGCCTCCTGTTGCAAATGGACTTCCAGCCGCAGGTAGCACTGACTCAATCACTTGTTCAGTAACAAGTGAAGCAGACCCTTCATTGAATATCAGTGAAACTGTGACTCTTACTGTGAAATCTCTTGAGTCTTTTGATACTAATTTGATAGATGACTCAGGAGGGGGAATCGGTCCTGCTGCTTATGCTCGGACAGTCAATGTCGACACAGGTGAACGATTGAATCTTACATTGGAAGTTGAAAATACAGGTAATGCCGATCTGAATTTGACCGTAAGAGTAAGCCCTGAATTAACAACTTGGACAATACAGGTCAGTTGTGGTTTACAAACTGAAAATCGAGAAGTTGATGTGAATATCGAACCCGGCCAATCTTCTGTAGTCAAGTTTGAGGTTCTAGTATCCCCTGTTGCTGTTAGGAATGATGAGAATCACCTTGTAATCAAAACTAGTCAGGACCAGTCTAATTTCCTAATCAATGAGACGACACTTGTAGTAAAGGATGAGATTGGATTAAACTTCATCACTGAAGATGCTTTTTCTCTGAGCGCTGTGGTGAATGGCGAATTTACTTACAATACCTTGACTATTGAAAACTCAGGAAACTCAGCAATTAATCTTGTTTGGACTAATTCAATCCCCCCCGATGGTTGGGATATTGGCTACGCAGACCCTCCTACTTTCCTCGAACCCCGTGAATCAAAAGAAATAATCATTTTAATCAAAGCACCATTAAATCAACCTGCCTCTGATACAATCTTCGAATTGGGAGTTTATGCAACAATCGACAATGGATTCGAAACCTTGCAAGTCGCTTCAACATACCCTGTGAATGTTGAATCCGGCTCCCATTGTTCAATCGATTATGACCAAGATGCTCGACCTCTCCTGGGTATTGAGAGAGATGGCTCAGCATCGCAAAAAGTTACTGTCATCAACATTGGGAATATGCCTCTGGACGCAACATTATCTGCTGAGTTAGACGCTAACGGCTGGGGTGTAGAACTATCAGAGTCCACAATTTCTGGTCTCGGTGTGGGCTTGAGTCAAGAAATAGAAATAACAGCCGAGCCATCTGAAAACTCCGATGCAGGAATTGAAGACTTAGTATTCACTTGCGGAGCCAATTCCATAAGATTAGAAGTTAGTGTTGAGAATCGTCAAACCCAAGGTGGGTTGTTTGGAATCTTACCAGTTTGGGCAGCATCTTCTATTCTCGGGGCCATTGTATTGGTCGGCTTGGTACTAGCAAGGAGAATTAAGAAATCCGCTCCTAAGGGACTTTCAGGAGAAGAGTTGATCGCACCTGATGCACATTCAAACCCAGATGATGGTTTGAGAATGCAAGCGATGATGAAATCCGTAGTCGGTGAAGAATCGCTGGCTAGTGGTGGTGTTTCTGCAGAAGAGATTGCTGATGCCTTAGCTCAATCAATTCCAAGTTTACCAATTCCTGGTGCCCCAGCAGTAGTGCCTTTAGGTCGACCCCCTTCTGCCATACCTTCAGGGCGACCTCCTGCTGCAACCCCTCAAGGAAGGCCTCCCGCTATTGCTCAACAACCTGTGGTTGTTCAACCCCCTAAGGTACCCGCGGGGCCGCCTCTGCCGCCCTCTGGATTACCTCCTGGCTGGTCGATGGAACAGTGGCAACATTATGGCCATCAATGGCTGGCCCAGCAAGGCCAACAGTGAAGAAAGAGTCACTACCCGCCCTAATCATGGAGAGCATAGTTCTGTTCGGACCTCCCGGTGCCGGAAAAGGCACTCAGGCTCAGAGGATAATGGAATCAACTGGATTGCCTCAGGTTAGTACAGGTGATATGTTACGAGCAGCAGTTGCAGCAGGAACAACAACTGGAATCGAGGCGAAAAAGTACATGGATGCAGGACAACTAGTTCCTGATGAAGTGATAATTAACTTGATCAAAGACCGGATTCAGGAAGACGATGCTTCAAACGGAGTAATGTTTGACGGTTTTCCTAGAACCATTCCCCAAGCCGAAGCCTTATCCACAATCACAGAAGTATCTCATGTGGTTGCAATAGAAGTTCCCGATGAGAGAATAGTTGACAGGATATGTGGCAGGTATACTTGCGCTGATTGTAGTGCTGTATACCACGACACATTCAACCCGACCGCCAAAGAAGGAGTGTGTGATTCTTGCGGTTCAGACAATTTTAATCGTCGTGCAGATGATAACGCAGATACCGTCATGAGTCGCTTGAACGCTTATCATGAACAAACTTCACCTTTGGCTGCATGGTATGACTCAAAAGGGATTTTCTTTAGAATAAATGGTGATCGAGATATTGATTCGATAACACAGGATATTCTTACAACACTAAAGTGAGTTGAAATTATGAGCCGTAACAAGGGTCGTGCAAAGGCTAAGCATCAGCGCCGTCAAAGCGCTATTGAAGCACAGACCCATTTATCATCGGTCATTACTGATGTTTCTATGCCGATGATTGCAAGAAGAAATGCAGCAAAGCATTTGGTAAAAACCTCATCAAGAAATCGCTTACCTTTACCTAGTACGCAACGTCATTGGATTTGCAGAGGTTGCACTTCATTATTGATTCCTGGAACTACTGCCCGAGTAAGGATTAGAGCGGGTCAAAGAACCACAACCTGTCTTCAATGCGGTCGTATCAGACGTCTTGGTGGCGGTCCAAAATCACACAGGAGGGCTATCAATGACTAACATTCCTAGTAGCATCAAAAATCAGGCAATGGACCGTAATTTTCAGCCGAGTGTACGTATCGGTAAAACCGGGATTACCGATAATCTAATCGAGGAGATTATCGGTCAGTTATCGAAGAGAAAATTAGTCAAAATTAAAATCAATAAGGGAATTTACGAACGTGATGATAGAGTCTTAGTTTGGGAACATTTGGCAGAAGCCACATCTTCAGTGGTAGTACTTGCTAGAGGAAATGTCGGCGTATTGTGGTCCAACTAGTGACCCAACGCTCATAGAGGCGACATAACTAGCGGGCAATATGCGTACCACCCGCATCCTCAATCGGCACCCCTCTCAATGGATTGCTCTTCTAGCACTAGTTTTTGCGGGTATGATGAGTTTCATAGCCTCTTCAAACGCAGGCGGCGGTGCAGCTGTCGACATTGGAATTACTCTAAAAGACGGTTTTGGAAATGAACCGGTATGGGTTGGTCTTGGAATTCTATTATTCGTTTATGCGCTGATTATCAGCGAGGTTGTCCACAGGACATTGGCGGCTGCATTGGGTGGGATATCGGCTATTCTTGCATTGAATTATTACAAGTCTGGTGCGGCTTTGACACTCGCAGAAACGACTACCCTGATCGAATGGGAAACCATTGGATTATTGTTGGGAATGATGGTTATGGTTGGTGTTATTTCACACACTGGAGTTTTTGAATGGTTTGCTGTACAGGCTTACAAGCAAAGCAAAGGAAATGTCTGGACTCTTGTTGTGATACTGTGTTCAGTTACGGCAGTTCTTTCTGCATTCTTAGACAATGTTACAACCATGCTACTTCTAACGCCAGTAACCATCCAACTCGCTCGTGTTTTAGATTTAGATCCCATTCCAGTATTAATTGCAGAGGTTTTGTTCTCTAACATTGGTGGTGCCGCTACCATGATTGGAGACCCCCCAAATATCATCATTGGCTCAATGATGAGTGAATCTGCAATTGCAGCTAATAGCGATAAAGGTGTAGCTGGCTTAGCAAGTCAAGGGGTTTCCTTCAATGATTTCATTATCGAACTCGCACCGGGGATTTTACTGACAATCATTCCAACATTCATGATGCTAAAGTGGATGTACGCTGATGAGTTCGCTGGTGAAAGAATCCGTGATGTCGAAGAACTAGAGGCGAAATATGGTGTTAAGGATGCCAAAATGTTGAAGTCTTCTGGTACCATTTTGGGTCTAGTTATCCTTGGTTTCTTCCTAAACCCGATTCTTCACATTCCTGTGTCTTGGGTTGCATTAGTTGGTGCTGTTTTGATGCTATTAGTAACCAACCGTCATGAACTCGAAGAGCCTTTAGAGAAAGTAGAATGGAGTACTCTGATTTTCTTTGCAGGTCTATTCGTTCTAATCCATTCATTGCAGCACTTGGGAGTAATTTCGTGGATTGGCGACCAAGTTGAATCCTCAATCATCTACTTTGATGAAGAATATCGATTTGTTGCAGCACTTGTCATTATCTTGTGGGTAAGTGCAATTGCGTCTGCATTCATCGATAATATTCCTTACACAATCACAATGATACCAGTTGTGTTACAGATTTCAACCTCATTGAATCTAGATCTCGGTCCAATGATTTGGGCCCTAGCATTCGGGGCATGTCTCGGCGGAAATGGTACTTTGATAGGTGCATCTGCAAATGTAGTTACAGCTGGAATGAGTGAAGAAGCGGGTTATCCGATTTCATTCAATCAATTCTTCAAGGCGGGTTTCCCTGTAATGTTGATGACAGTTTCGATAATTACTGCGTATGTCGTCATGGTATACTGGGTAGATGAAGTTTGGAAATGGATTTTCCTGGGAATCGCACTGTTTGGAATCATTTGGCAATTTTACAACGGTAAGAGCAAAGGTAAGAATTGGGCTGAAGCATTAGTCGATGACCAATCTGTAATCAACTTCGGAGAAGAGTGATTTTACTACTCATTTCTGCGGTGTGTTCAAAGGTTGTAGGCTCCCGATACAGTTTGGGCCGATAGCATGCAAGAGTGTAGGGTATGTGGATTGCTTTTCCTAGGAGGGGGGGCTTGTCCATCTTGCGGTTCACAAGTAGCAGTCGATTTATCAACCAACGATGTTGTGTTAGATGACGACTCGATTCCAGGTCTTGATGATGTCGTGGAAGCCATGGGTTCCGATAATGAATCTGGCGATGATGATGCAATACTTCCTTTTGGAATGGGCGCGAAAGCCGAAGTTCTCCAGTCTGCATTACCATTCGGAGTGGGCTCAAACAGTGCTGTAGTTGATGCAGTTACAATTCCTGAGCCAGATGAATTAC
>TARA_B110000444_G_scaffold261504_1_pt1 | contig 12273 bp, 10 predicted proteins | sample TARA_B110000444 | Tara Oceans TARA_B110000444 (sample SAMEA4398370) | marine metagenome | biome: Polar Biome; feature: [SRF] surface water layer (ENVO:00010504); material: water (ENVO:00002006), including particulate matter (ENVO:01000060) such as... | depth 5 m | reverse complement strand
ATTCAGGAGGTTCTACTACTACGAGTATTACAATCACAGTCAATGATATAATCCCAACAATATCTTATTCGCCATCGACCTTCATATTGGTCAAAGACGATCTAATGTCCCCAACTGCTACTCCAACAAATTCAGGTGGTTCAATAACCTCATGGGGCATCACACCTACTTTGCCAACAGGAGTTTTGTTTGATACTGCAACAGGTGAAATTTCAGGAACTCCGACGGTGATTTCACCTTCGACTGTCTATACAGTAACTGCTTTGAACTCTGGTGGCAGTGATACTACAACAGTGACAATCACAATCAATGACGTTTTGTCTAGTATCAGTTATTCACCTTCATCTTTTACTTTAACTAAAGATTCACCGATGTCACCAACCGCTACTCCAACCAATGCAGGGGGAGTAGTTATCTCTTGGGCAATATCACCGAGTTTACCAAATGGATTAGCCATAGATGTATCAACCGGGGAGATTTCAGGCACTCCTACAGTGATATCATCATCCACATCGTATACAGTGACTGGAACCAACTCAGGTGGAGTAAATACAGCTATAGTAACTATCATAGTCAATGATGTAATACCAACGATTTCTTATTCGCCTTCATCATTCATATTGACTAAAGATTCAGTAATGTCCCCAACTGCTACTCCGGCAAATACAGGTGGAACGGTAATATCTTGGGCGATTACTCCAGCACAGCCAACCGGACTGAATTTCGATACAGCAACCGGTGCACTTTCAGGCACTCCAACTGTAATTTCACCTTCGATAACTTACACCGTGACCGCTACTAATTCGGGAGGGTTGGATACTGCTACAATAACGATTGTTGTCAATGATGATGTTCCAACGATTTCATACTCGCCAGATGATTTGAATTTAGTAAATAATACAGTTAGTTCAGACCTTCCACTTTCGCCAATTATCACCGGTTCAGGAGTTATTGTATCTTGGGCTATCAGTCCAAGTATGCCTAGTGGCCTTACATTTAGTACTTCTACCGGGGTAATCAGCGGCACTCCAAATGAACTATTAGTTCGAAGTCAATTCACAATCATAGGAACAAATACAGGTGGAACATCAACTGCTTATGTGAATATCACAATTGTGGATGAAATCCCAATGGTTGCTTACTCACCAGAAAACCTTACTTTGTTCAATGGTACTATCAGTAGCGATCTACCTTTGTCTCCAACCATCACTGGCCCGGGTGACTTACTATCCTGGTCTATCACTCCTTCTTTGCCATCTGGATTAATTTTCAGTACGACAAGTGGAACCATATCTGGTATTGCCACAGTGCTACAACTATCTCCTGTTGCCTATACTATTACCGCAATCAATAGTGGAGGAGTTGCGACTTCTTACCTCAATATCACAGTTTTGCATGAATCTCCAACATTCACATATTCATCTTATAATTTGATACTGGAGAACAACACAGTCATGACTCCTATTGTGGCCACGATTATGGGTGGAGAGATTACTTCGTGGGAAATAGACCCAGCGGCACCCAATGGGGTCCTCTTGAACACAGATGGGTCAATTTCTGGCACCCCAACCGTCGTTCAGAGCATATCGATGTATCGAGTGTGGGGCAATAATTCGGGCGGTTACCATTCCATTTATCTGAACATCACTATCTATGACCCAGTGGTGACTTTGGAATATAACCCTGAGAATGTAACACTCACTAAGGGAGCCGTAATGGCCAACTTGGTACCGACTTATGACGGTATTGTAGATGATTGGTCAGTCTATCCTAACCTACCTTCTGGGCTTGCTTTTTCTAATGGAGTAATATCTGGAACACCTGCAGTTAATCTATCGCGCTCAACCTATACCGTATGGGCTAACAACACTGGTGGTCCATCTTCTCATATGATAAATATTACAATCATTGAGCCAATAGCAGTGATAAACTATTCACCAAATAATCGTGAAGAAACTAGAACAATCAGTATGATTGATTGGATACCAATAACCAGTGGTGGAGCGATTGAGACTTGGGAGATTTCTCCACAACTCCCATTGGGCCTTACCTTTGTTGAGGGCGTAATATCTGGTGTTCCAACCGTCAATTCTACAGAGATTGAGTATACGGTTTGGGCGAATAATTCAGGCGGTCCAACCTCTACCATTATTCATCTATCAATCATTGAGCCAATAGTTGAGATAACTTACCCTAATTACGAATTAACCTTGGTTAGAAACGTCACTATGACTCCACTAGTACCACAATTAACTGGTGGCAATGCTGAGCTTTGGGAGATATACCCAGACTTACCACAAGGCCTCAACTTTGTTGATGGTACCATATCGGGGACTCCCCAAGTTAATTCAACACGAACTATGTATACAGTTTGGGCTAATAATTCGGGAGGTTCAACCAATGTGAGCCTCAATGTGACAATTCTTGAGCCAAGTGCCAATATTATCTACAATCCGACCAATCTAATTTTAACAAGAGGAGAGATGATGGAACCTGCAGAGCCTGAGGTATCTGGCGGTAATATTGAAACTTGGGAAATAGACCCTGCTCTTCCGTTAGGTCTTGAGTTTGATAATGGAACGATTACCGGAACTCCAACCGGAAACATGACCATTCAAACTTATCTTGTTTACGTCAATAATAGTGGTGGGCCATCATTTACTGCGATCAGTATTACAATTCATGAACCTGCACCAATAATTGAATATTCGATTGATAATATCACCTTGATGAGAGGAGAGACCTCCCTACAACTACCATTGGCTGCAATATTTGGCGGTGGTGGAATTGCCTCATTCACAGTTGAGCCTGCACTACCAGACGGCCTTAACTTCACTAATGGTACGATTTCTGGAACTCCAACGGTTAACTCTACGACAATTCAGTATACTATATCAGCAATTAACAACGGGGGTAGCCATTACTTCCTACTCAATATTACAATCCTTGAACCAGCAGCAATTATTGCCACAGATTCAACTTACTTCGAATTAACACGTGGCGAAAGTGAGATGAATCTGACTTTCAATAATACTGGCGGAATGGTCGAGACTTGGACAGTATATCCAGATCTTCCGGCTGGGTTGGTCTTTGGAAATGGTACAATAATTGGAATACCGACGGTTAATGCTAGTTTAGCAACCTACAAAATATTCGCTAACAATACCGGTGGCTCAACAAATATCACAATAAATATCAAGATACTTGAACCAGTATCCAGCATCTCATACTCCACAATAGTGTTTAATCTAATCAATGGTATGGATACTCTTTCTATCAGCCCTGATGTTCTAGGTGGCAATCCAGAAACCTGGGAGTTTGAGCCTGCTTTGCCTAATGGTATTACATTCATCAACGGTATGTTTTCAGGAATTCCGCTTGAAAACTTGACTACTACGACCTACATTATTTGGGCCAATAATAGCGGTGGCTCGGCATCTACAACACTCGAACTAACAGTTGACCAACCATTCTTTGTGGTCCGTTATCCTGTAACTTTACTTGTTTTAAATGCAAGTCAAAACATGGCTATCTTAGAGCCTATTTACTACTTTGATGAAGAGCAAGAACCGGTTTGGACAGTTTCTCCAGATTTGCCGGAGGGGCTATCATTTGTAAATGGGGCAATCTCAGGAATCCCTACTGTATCTCAAAGTTTGACAACCTATGAGGTGACTATTTCAGGAGAAATGGTTCCAACTACACTATTCTTGATGATTGAAATTTTAGATGAATATATTGAACCGATTATAGAACCGGCAAATAATTTAAACAATTACTCAAGTGAAATTCCTACCGACCTTGAACCTATACCCGATGAAGAGCCTGATGAAATTTTATATTGGCTCTTCCCGTTGTTAATTATTTTGTGTCTTTGGCTTTTCGCTATGATTTATAATCTTAAAAATAGAGATGATGAATCTGACCTTGCACAATCTTTAGAGGGTGCTTTAGAGAATGAAGGTAAATAAACTTCTAACCGTAAATGATAGAGACTACATACCCATAGGACTGATACAGGAGGCCCGAAGTAATGTGGACAGTTGACGACTTTAAAAGAGATAGAGAAAAGCAAATTTTGGCTTTTGGTATAGTGTTTTTCTTACTTTCATTCCCGCTTTATTTCAGTTCGGTGGCAGGAGATCCTTCAAGTGACGCATTAGGTGGTACAGGATTGTATGAAGTTGGAGGAGAAATTTCCTTTGTTGAACTAGATAGTGGCATGGAATATGTCATTAGCGGAGAGACATGGACCATTGACGGCCTAAGTACAGATTCCATTGATGGTGCTGATGACATGAATATCGTTGGCGTGCTGGTTACTCTTTCATACGGTGAAGACGAAGAAAACTCTGGTGGCCCTACATGTACAGGACCATTGGGGGGTCAAGCAGCAGCAGATACAATCAGTGGAACTGTAATGCATGGCGCATACAATGCTTCCGCCAATGGTAATAATGACGATGCTCCTGCCTCACATATAGTAGAATCTCTGTGGTATAATGACTCAATGGTCGGTGAGATTGTATTATTATCAGAGTCTGAAATTGTCGAACAAATAGATTCTAATGGAGCAGGACTTGGGGCTTATTCCTTGGAAATAGATGTGGATGCACAAGCAGGTAACACGCCACCACCAGGCGCTTGTTCACGTTCTGATAATGGCGAAGAAGTATCTTACAAGATAGAACTAATCGTTTATGATTACTCTATAGCACCTTTGCTTGAATTAGATGATATATGATAGAATCATTCTTCTGATTCATTCTCTCGGTTTCTACAGGTGTCAGCTTGACATGGTTGATGGGTTTCAGCATTATTTGTTGTTGTAAGAAGAGGAGACATTTGGTCAAATGCTTCCAGTAGGCTTGGTCCACTTGCAAGGTAGTAAACGGAACCTCTACCATCTCTTGAATCAGCAGCAGTAGAGTTGTTATTTGTTGCACAATCACCTGTACATCCATCAGCAAATGCCACATATACTCGACCTTCTCTATCGATATGTAAGTCATTGAAATCCAACAGGTTTCTATTAGACCCACCAATGTCACGACAGTCACCAGAGTTTAGACAAATTGAGCCAACTTGAACAGGGTCATCTGTAACTCTGTAAGTATGGAAAGTCGGGTTTTCATCAAGAGCGTTTAGGCTATATGTGATGTAAAGATGATAAGTCACATTATTTGCTGCATAGTGAGCATTTCCGTCCCAAGCATTACCATCGATATCTGGTTGTCCAATCATTTCAGAGTTTTCACTACCAAGATAAGTCACTGCAATTCTTCCTGGGTCTCCAGCATCGGTTTGTGGAAATACAGTTGAAATTACTTGATTAGGTGAGATTCTAATACTTTCTTGTTCCCAAGACTCACCAGAATCTGTAGAACGAGACATGTAGACTCCTTCATCAGCACCAGTCCAAACATGGTATGCATTTGACGCAGTATCCGCAGAGACCTCAGAATTCTTTCTTGGGTTTGGCGTTCCTACATCTTCTCCCATCGACCTTTCAAACCATGAGAATCCATTGTCTTTTGATACGATAACAGTTGGAGTTTCTACACGAGGTGTAAGGTATACCGTTCCATCTGCAGAGGTAGAAATAGCGCCATGAAGGCCTCCATTAGATGTGGCCAATCCAATTATTTGTCCACCTGCTTCAAAGGTTGCTCCACCATCAAAACTTGTGAAACAGAAGATTCCTGCTAATTTATTGTAGCAGTAGTAAACAGCAGTCTCATAGACCACACTACCGGTTAATTGACCTAATGCGCCATATCCAGCACCAGTCCATGGACCAGTTGCTAGTTTGATGTGGTCATTGATGGGGGTTGTTCCTGAATCGTGAGGATTACCTAACCAACTTTCTCCATCATCGTCACTCCAGCATATCCATGATGTCTCAAGCCCAATCATTTGGACATTGAAAATCCTATCAGTTATTGGGTCGACCCATCCATATGGGTCGCTTGTGGTTGGTGAACATTGAATAGGGTCTTGAGTTTCTTCCCAGGCTTCTCCATAGTCACATGAACGCATTACTTTCTCCATGGCAATGAAAAATACACAACCGCTGGAAGTTACTCCGATGCTTGGTTCTTTACCAATTTCTCCAACATCACTGAATTGAAAAGTCATATCAATTGGCGCAACATCACTCGCATTTCCTGATTTATCAGTTACAAAAACTCTAAGGTTTTCAATAACCTCTTCTACCGGTTCTTCAACAACTTCGTCATTTCCAAAACAACCGGCTAAGGAAAAGGTAATCATTAGGACAACCATAGATATGGCCTTGACTCGCATGAACCGACCACTTTGGCGCTCTTCAATTAACTTACTATTCCAATTATCATTTCAAAACATCACTTCAAGCAAGTTTACAAACGGTTGGCATAATCATTAACCATGGCCAAATTAGAGATGGAATCAATTTTGATTTTAATTGTAGCAGTTGTAATAATTGGCTTTCTAGTTCGTGAATGGATTAGAAAAATCAGCGAAATTAATCATCTCAAATTAGAGCATGAAGGTCAAATCCGTGCTGCTAGAAAAGATTCCAATGACCGACAAAGAAGTACCATAAAAGGCCAGATTAGTGAAACGCTTGCACCTTGGTCAATGGATGCTGTCAATAGTGTAAAAGAGCTAAATTTCATCGGAAACCCAATTGATTTTATTGGCTTCAAAGGACTTGATGGCGAGGGTGAAATTGAGGTAAAGTTCATAGAGGTAAAAAGTGGTAAATCAAAACTTAACAAAAACCAGAGAAGAGTTAGAGATGCCATTAATGCCAAACGAATAGAATGGGTAGAGGTTAAACTCGAGTGAGTTTTTAGGTTTGAATTAACTATTCTGCTAAAATCACTAACTCTACCAAAAATTCATCATATTGATCGCCGAACCCCTTTTTAATAACTTTTACAGTTACTGAGCAACTCGAACTACAAAGATTATTATTATCTCCTTCATAAATCAAAATACTCTCTCCAGGAGACCAATCAAAGTCTTCTTCAGTTTCTAATTTATCGATATAGCAACCATTATCAGGCTCAGAATTTGAGTGTTCACACGAAAAATATGCACCTTTATCAATTGAAATTTTAATATCAACAGTTGCCCAATTCAAGCCATCTCCTGTAATGAAATCTACTACTACAAGGGCGTCTCCACCGTTTTCAGTCATTGGGTCTGCGATTGCATCTCTACCCTCAAAGGTATTCCCCACAGGTGATGAAGAGTCGGAATCTCCATTAGATAATGGATTCATATAAGCATTATATGCAACCAACGATAGGCTTGCTCCAATAATCAAAACAACAACACTAATCACCCAAATTAGTTTAGAATTACTATCTTTTTTAGTTTCTAATGGAGGTGTAATTTGACCTTCTTTCTCATTACTATCGCTTTCAGATTTCTTTTCTCCTCTTGAAATTAAAGACATGATCCCAATAATTACCAGTCCGGCAATATTACAATATGCAGAGAACATAGGGTCGGAATCAAAAATCGAACTTTTTTCATTCTCAATTTCATAACAATTTTCATACACCTCATCATCACAATCAGCATAATATGTATTAACAGAACTAGTTGAGTATGCTGCAGTACTAACAAATATCGCCATTAGAAACAGGGCTATTGCAGGTAGTAACCACCACTTGGTTTTGTTTAACAACGATAAAAACGCAACAACCATAGTTGCCAGCAAGATTCCAACTGACAGATATGTCATAATTTGGACATTTTTTAAGGAATTGGCTAACTTATCAGCAGAAGAAGTACCTTCATCTAAATAACCCTCTATGTTATCTGTAAGAATTGGATTTACAATCCCTAAAGTCCAAACAAGTAGGATGAATGCCATTAAAATTCCAATAGCCCCCGAAAATATCCTCATAGTCTTTGGAAGTTGACTTTCTGCTTCCACATAGATTGTAGTTATTGGTTGAGGCATTGAGCCACCCGGCAGTGGCATAGGTATTTGTTGAGACCCTTCAGGTAGTGGCAATATAGCGTCTGTTTCAGTAGAAACAGGAAGCGGCAAAGGTGCTTTAGGCTCATTATTTTCTAGAATAAATTCTGGATAGTGTTGTTTAGTATAACCTTCTGCCTGTTCAGGAGTATAATCTTGCTCAATCAATGATTGGTAATACTTTTCTGCTTCCATAAATATGCGAATTTAATTCATTATAATAAACTACTTCATCAGGCTATTACCCTAAAACCCTCTTTTTAGATAGTAACAAAAGTAATCACCTACTGGCAAATTGATGAGCAAGATAAATATTGGAGAAAAATTTTCTAAGTTTTCAGAACACTGGACTCCAAAAGTAATTGCTGAAATGAATAATTATCAATTCAAGCTAGTTAAAATTGAGGGAGAGTTCATCTGGCATAACCATGGTGAGACAGATGAGGTTTTTATTGTAATAGAAGGAAGAATGTTTATCGAATTTGAAAAGGAAACAGTCGAATTAAATGAAGGAGAAATGTATGTTGTACCAAAAGGAGTTCGCCATAAACCATTTGCTCAAAGTGAGTGTAAAGTAATGATAGTCGAGCCTAAAGGAGTGGTAAATACTGGAGAAAAAGATGACGGCTTGACTGCACAAAATGATGTTTGGATTTGATTAAGAATTGATATAATACTTGTTTAAACCTATTTAAATTTATTACGCAACTTAGCAAATCTAGTAAGAGCATCTTCGGTTCTAGAGCCAAACCAAGTCAAATCTTCGCCATTTATTAATTCCATTATTGGCCTCTTGCCACCTGCTGATTCTATCATACTAGCAATCACTTCACCTTCATCTTTAGTAAATTCATGTGGCTCACTGGTCAGCAAAATAAGTTGTATTTCAAATGATAAAAAGTCGTTTACTGTAATCTCTGGATAACCATTTCCATCTGGCGCTGTATCCACTACTTCAAAGCCGACATGGCTAAGAATTGAGCCAGCGTATTTATTTGGAGAAACCGCCATTAGAGGTTTATACCAAATTAGGGGAATGGTTCTCAAGCCAGACTTTTTATTGACAGTTTCATCTAGCGCTATTTGGCAAGAGGTCGCCAAATCTTCGCCTTCTTTCTGCCTTCCACACGCTATACCAAGACCTCTAAGCATAGTTGGAACATCATTAGGTTTTTCCACTTCACTGACAAAGATTTGGTATCCTTCTTGTTTCAATATTTGATAGATTTCTAATGGATTTTCTTCTTTATCCATGACGATTAAATCTGGATTTAAATCTCTTATTTTACCTAAATTTGGAGTTTTAGTTCCTCCTACAACCATCACGCGTTGAACCTCATCTTTTGGATAGATGCACCATGGAGTTCTACCAACAACCTCATTTGAATCCAAGCCTAAATCAAAAAGAGTAGCGGTAAGTGATGGTACTAAACTTACTACTCGCATGACTATGCCAAAGGCTGCTAGTTGAAAATAATGATTCCAAGTTGATTAAGTTTCAACTTATTAAATTCTTAAATGAGATTTAGAATTTCTTCTGGAGGTCTGCCTATTACTGCTTTTCCACCCTTCACAAGGACCGGCCTCTGTAATAATTTAGGTATTTCCACTAATTTCTTAGTACGAATATTGGAATCATTTACATCGAATTTATCGGATTTATATTCCGCCTCATTAGTTCTAATGATTCCCGATAAAGCTGATAATATCTCTAGATCTTCTTCAGCGATTCCAAGGTCTAAGTATCTATATTCTTCAAATTCAATGCTATTTTCCAGTAAAAGAGCGAAAGCTTGGCGAGATTTAGAACAGCGAGGATTATGGTATAGGCGCATAAGTCGTGCTAATACTGCAAGTTCATGATAGTGATGGTGCCAAATTCAAGGGATGAAATGATACGCTCTCCCCTTGTGGAATGAGCGGGGCTGACATGGGAATCTCTGAGAGAATGGGTGACGTACTTGGCCAAGCGGTCGAGTCGAAACTTCTCAAAGAGGTTACCGAACATCCGATAAAAGTAGAACATCTTGCCATCATTATGGATGGAAACCGCAGATTTGCATGGCGTAATAAAATCGCTACTGGAATTGGTCATCGGATTGGTAAGCAGAAACTGGAGACCGTACTTGATTGGGTTCTTGAAATTGGAATCCCTTGGTTGACAGTATATGCTCTTTCCACTGAGAATTTAAATCGTCCACAAGATGAACTAGACCTTCTATTCAAACTTTACAATGAAGGTCTGAGAGATATTGCTGATGATGAAAGAATTCACAAGAATAAAGTCAAAGTTCAAGTTATTGGCCGTAGAGAATTACTGCCAAAGATTGTTACAGATGCAATTGATTATGCAGAACAAAAGACTGCTGATTATGATAAATTTGTTTTCACCGTCTGCCTAGCATACGGTAGTAGAGAAGAGATGCTAAATGCGATACAATCCATCGCCGAAGAGCATGCTGCGGGTGATTTGCCACTTGAGTCAATCGATGAGAAGGCAGTATCTGAAAGACTCTATACCGGTGAGATGCCAGATCCGGATTTGGTTATTCGAACCAGTGGAGAAGAAAGGATTTCTAATTTCTTACTCTGGCAGATGGCTTACTCCGAATTATATTTTACCGATGTGTATTGGCCTTCATTTCAAAAGAAAGACTTGCTTAAAGCAGTAAGAACTTTCCAAGAACGAAAGCGAAGATACGGAGAATGATATCTTGACTAAATGCGATGAATGCAATGGCTGGCTAAATCCTGCTTTGGCAGCCGACGCAGCAGTTAAGCGTGGAGACGACGTCCTTTTGATTCAAAGAAAATATCCTCCTATGCAGGGGGCATGGGCTCTTCCGGGTGGTTTTGTTGATCGAGATGAAGACCCTGAAGTTGCAGCAGTTAGAGAATTACTTGAAGAGACTGGACTTGAAGGTGAGAGTCCAGAATTACTGATGGTTATGGGAAACCCTAACAGAGATCCGCGTAAGCATATTGTCAGTGTTGTATATTCAATATCAGTTAGTGAAGACCAGCAACCAGTCGCCGGAGATGATGCACAAGATGCTAAATTTTGGCCTTTAGATTATGTTTTATCAGGTGATTTAGAATTGGCTGGAGACCATTTACAGATTATCAAAAACTGGTTTAATCTATGAGTTCGATAGAAAGCCAATCTGCTAACTGTTTTCTTGCATCAGGCCACACGGCTGTATCTATTGCATCGGTTAGATGTAGTCCTGCCAAGAATTGGGCTTGAATATTTTTCCACTCATCTCCTTCACATTCTTGTTGCCAACGAAAAAGAGGATATCCTTCATCTTCGAGGCGTTTTAGGAATCCACGCTTTGCCTGACTAACAAGTAATGTAGGAGTTCCCATAAGTGCCGCCTCGCTGGCAAATGTGACCGATTGGGTAATCACTCCATCATGTGCCCCAGCCTCTCTATCAAGTAGCCAAGCTTTACCATCATACTCATCTTCATCAGCATGAGAAATAAGTAATCCATCAAATACAGACTTAGGAATTTCAATAATTTCCTCATCATCATGAATCCCTCCACCCTTGAGCAACCTTGCCATGATTCTTGGTGGGTCGCTAACACTGGTTGGACGGATTGAAGGGCGAAGATGGACATGACCATGTAAGCCATTGAGTCGGTGAACTATCTTATCACCCAGGCGTTGAGAAAAACCACCATCTAACTTTTCATTCCAATGTGTAGGGAGAACATAGTGAGTAGTATCTTTGAGGGAAAGTCGATGCGCTAAGTGGTTCACTTCGGTATCGCTGATGTACCATCTTTGTGAGATCGATTTGATTTTTCTTTTTAGAAAGGGGGAACGCCAAGCCATAAGTTCTATTGGGGCGCCAATACTAACTATTCTCTCGATTGGTTTAGCAGACTTACAACATTGTGCTAGGAAGTTATGGCTTGAGCGCCACCTTGCCAATGCTTTACGACGCTGGGATTCTCCAACCGGTCTATTCACCCAGTGGATTTGCCGTCGAGGGATATGTCCATCACCTTGGTCAATTAAGTTCTTGACTTCTATTCGATTTGTTGCAATTATGACATCATTACTCTGACCTGCACGCATGAATGGTGCGAGTAAGCGCACATGGGCGGGATGGTCTAGTACCCAACATGTGCGCATGTGCAGGCTAATGAATTCCCTTCTGTCAAACCATCGGCTCTTCGCCAAGTTGATGGTCTTCCACCCTAACGCCTCATCATGGACAAGCAAAGCATCGAACTTCCAGGGGCGGCCAAGTATGGTCCATATTCAGCAGGCGTACAGTCGGG
>TARA_B110000444_G_scaffold260968_1_pt1 | contig 12293 bp, 12 predicted proteins | sample TARA_B110000444 | Tara Oceans TARA_B110000444 (sample SAMEA4398370) | marine metagenome | biome: Polar Biome; feature: [SRF] surface water layer (ENVO:00010504); material: water (ENVO:00002006), including particulate matter (ENVO:01000060) such as... | depth 5 m | reverse complement strand
GCTTCTAGATTTTCCTGGAGAGTCTGGATACTTAGCAAGCGTTAACTCTTTTTACGATGAAGTTCTCGGGGTAGAAGAGGCGTCTGAATCAGAATAAAGATAACTTCGCCGTACATGAAGCACTCATTTAAAGGCCTTACTTCCCTTGTCGCAATTTCGATTGTGGTTTTTATGGCTTTGGCTGGCTGTAAAAAGCCCGAGTCATCTATAGGTTTAGGTCTACAGCCTGAATCCGAAATGCTCGCGTTGTTCACTGATGACGATCCCGATTCTCCCCTCGTAACAGTTAGGCTCGTAACAGTTAGAGAGGACAGTTTAGCAACTGACGAATTAAGTACCGGAGTTTTAGGTCGGGTTTACCACCCTAGATTTGGCCTCGTAACAGCCAGCTTCGCAACTCAACTAAGATTGAGCGCCCCTAACATAAACTTTGGCGAAAACGTTGTCGCCGATAGCATGTACCTGACCTTGAAAATGACTGGAGATGCCTATGGTACATTAACGCCACACAGCATTATGGTAAGCGAGCTGGTTGATACGCTAGTTCTTGACTCAACATATTACTCCAACTTCAATCCTGAAACGGCTCACATAAACCTTTTAGACCCTTCACAGCCGCAAGTTTCTTTGAACCCCTCAGCAGGCGTTATTATCGGAGAAGACATTGTTACTTCACAGGTGAAACTAAAGATGTCTAATGATTTTGCCCAAACCCTACTCGATCAAGACACAACCACTTTCTCCAGCAACGAAGATTGGTTAAAGTATTTCCCCGGAGTTCACATATCATCAATGTCTGGTCAAGGCGCCGCTGGTATAGATATTTCCTCTGGACTAAGCACAATGAGAGTGCATTATCACAACGATACTGGCGCCTCCTTTTATGATTTTGTTATCAGCCCTCTAAGCGCAAGAGTGAATATGTTCTCTCAAGATTTCGATGGAGGCTTATCTGAATTAACCAGCCCAGAAACAGACACTTCATTTATCGCCGGTGATGAGCTGCTATACATAATGTCCGGGTCTGGAGTGAAAATAGAGATGTATATTGATGGGCTTGATGCTTTAAACGACTCTTTGGGTCCAGAGAGAGCGGTTCAAAAAGCAGAACTAATACTTCATGTTGACGAGCACTTCTACGACACTCGCTATCCCGCTACCGCCGAACTGTTTATTCTGACAGAAAATGAAGACGGTGAGCCTACGTCAACGCCGGATCAATATGTAACGAATGGTCACATTGATGGGGTTTTCAGCCCTGAAACCATGGAATATAGGTTTAATATTAGCCGAACAGTCCAACAGCTTCTCAATAGAGAAAGTGGATATGACTACGGGTACGGCAATTTTTCTCCAGACAAGGACGTTCCTCCACTGCACATCGTTTCAACCAGAGCAGGCATTTCTATCCAAGGCGTAGTTATTAGGGGTGTCGATGTTGATGAGAATCGCGCTAGGCTTGTGGTGACGTGCAGTCACTAATCTAACTTCGCAATATGTGTGGAATTGTTGCATATGTGGGACCCAAACCCGCCTTCCCCATCGTAATTGATGGGCTTAAACGTTTGGAGTATAGGGGCTACGACAGTGCTGGAGTTGCTACTGTTGAAGGTGAGGGAGAGCTTGTGGTTAAAAAGTGTAAGGGAAAAGTTTCTGATTTGCTCATCCATCTTAAAGGTGAAGAACTAAAGGGAACTGTAGCAATCGGTCATACGCGTTGGGCTACTCATGGTCCGCCTAACGATAGAAACGCACATCCTCATCGTGGTGGTTCTAGTCGATTAGCTTTGATTCATAACGGAATCATTGAGAACTTCATGGCTCTTAAAGAAGCTTTGAATCATAGGGGACATAGTCTATTAAGCGACACAGACTCAGAGGTTCTAGCTCATTTAATTGAAGAGGTTATGGTTTCCTCAGGCTTAAGTCTTTTTGATGCTGTAAGAGCAGCACTGAGCCAGGTCGTGGGAGCTTATGCCATCGTCCTTATTGACAAGGAGAATCCTAATCGCCTAATTGCCGCACGTAAATCAAGCCCTCTTGTGATAGGTGTTGGAGCAGACGGCGCTTTCTATGTGGCGTCAGACGCCACCCCTATTATTAGTTTCACGAAAAACGTTGTTTACTTAGAGGACGAAGAAGTCGCGTGCTTAGATCTAGACACTGGTCTTAGGATAAGAACTATTTCTAACGACAACATTACTCCAGAGGTGCATGCGCTAGAAATAGAGCTAGAGTCAATAGAAAAGGCTGGTTACGATCATTTCATGCTCAAAGAAATCTTCGAGCAGCCGAAATCAATTCGCAATTCTATTCGAGGCCGCATAAACCCACAGTTGGGCCAAGTGAAAATGGCCGGTATCGATGACCATTGGGAGCGATGGGAACATGCATCGCGAATTATAATCTTAGCTTGCGGCACGTCTTGGCATGCTGGGCTCGTAGCAGAATACCTCCTTGAAGAATACACACGAATTCCTGTTGAGGTAGAGTACGCCTCAGAGTTCAGATACCGAAACCCTATCATTAGACCGGACGACGTGATAATAGCAATATCTCAAAGTGGAGAAACCGCTGACACCCTTGCGGCTATTAAAACCGCCAAAGAAATTGGAGCCCATGTCTTCGGCGTTTGTAATGTCGTGGGGTCAAGCATAGCTCGTGAAACGGACAGTGGCGCTTACACACATGCGGGGCCTGAGATAGGTGTCGCTTCGACTAAAGCATTTACTTCACAGCTTGCGGTGCTGACGATGATGGCTTTACATATCGGTCATAAAAAAGGATCCCTTAAAACTGATAGGTTTAATCGCATTTTAGCTGAGTTAAACAACATCCCCGAGCTTATAGAAAAAGTTCTTCAGCAGTCCGAATTAATTTATTCTATTGCAGAAAAATTTGCGAACGCCGAAAACGCACTTTATCTAGGCAGAGGATATCAGTTCCCTGTAGCCCTCGAAGGAGCTCTTAAGCTCAAGGAAATTAGTTATATCCACGCAGAAGGATACCCAGCAGCTGAGATGAAGCATGGCCCTATTGCTTTAATAGACGAAAACCTTCCTGTTGTTTTCATTGCCCCAATGGATGAGGTGTATGAAAAAGTCGTAAGCAACATTCAAGAGGTTAAGGCTCGCGGTGGGAGGTTAATTGCCATAGTAACAGAGGGTGATAAAGAAGTGGCTCGTCTAGCAGACCATGTAATTGAAATACCCAAGTGCGACGACTCCCTCGCTCCTCTTTTAAGTGTAATCCCGCTACAGCTTCTCAGCTATAAAATAGCTGTCTTGCGCAATTGCAACGTGGATCAGCCTCGAAACCTAGCCAAGTCTGTTACGGTAGAGTAGCTGATTTGAGGTGTTGCCAATAGAAAAAAGTTCGTGATTATCCGCGATTTCTGCTAGAAACGGCAAATGATTTACGTAATTGCATATTGAAATACGAAACTAATTAATTAGATTATGAAAAAACTGATGTTCTCTCTAGCGTTTTTTTCGCTAGTTTTCACAAGCGCTCAGGCGCAAAAGCAGTTGGGCGGTGAGCACAACATTGAGGTGAATCTTACTCCACTTGGAAATTCTCCCATCGACGGAACCACATTGAAGTACCGTAACTTCTTAGATGATGATAAGGCTTTTCGTTTATCGTTAACTCTGAGTAATTCTTCAGATGTATACACATACTTTCAGTCAGGTGAAATTCTAGAGACAGATCCTACTAGTCCTCAGCTACACATGAATCAAGCTACTACAGTTTTCGGTATCGCGCCAGGTTATGAGATTCACTTTAGCGGAACTGACAATCTGAGTCCTTACTTTGGTTTTGAGGCGTACTATATGTTAGCTTCTAGAAAGGACAACATGGAGTTTTGGGGGCCAAATGATTTAGACAACGTGGGTCAACCTGATAAGTATGTTGTTTGGTATTTAGAAAACAAGCAAGCAATTAGCAACATGGGCCTTAATCTACTTTTCGGAGCAGATTACTATTTCAATGACGCTATTTACGTGGGAGTTGAGGCCGGAATAGGTATCGGTGTAACTAATGTTGGTGAGCACACAATCAGTACTGATGAAACTACTGCATTCAACATTTACTTCAATAACGCATTTGATCCTGATGGTGCTGGTGAAGATATCTCAGCTAGTTTTGTAGGTCAACTCGACTTCAACGTTGTTGATGGAGTTCTTTACAATAACTACGAGCCTTACCCGTTCCCTAACCATCTTTCTAACACAACTATCGGAAACGTCTTCAACGCTTCATTGCGTTTTGGGTACCTCTTCGACTAGGTTAGGCTTCTGGTTTCCGTCTATTTAGAATAAGCTTTTTGAAAGGCGCCCTACTTGGGCGCCTTTCTTCGTTTATTAGCAATATGAAAGATGCGTTTCAACTAACGATGAATTGGGGCAGTGTGAACTATCCCATAGATTTGTGTAGGGGAATCGATTTAAGTCTGCCGTTAAGGGATGAAAAAAAGGGCCGGGGCACCAGCGCTTGGTATGTCGGTCGGCCCCGATTCGAGCCCGTCGAAGGAGATGGGTTTATCGGTAGCGTCGCAAAGGGAGGGTCCGTAAACTTCACCAATGTATATTTCAATCCTCACGGCCACGGCACCCACACGGAATGTTTAGGGCATGTAACACCTGAAGCAGAGTCTGTGGATGAGGTCTTTAGGGCTGATAGTGGGCTCGCGTCATTAATGCCATGTCTTGTTCATTCCGTGAATCCAGAAAATCGTGAGGGCGATTTGATTGTCGATGTTTCCCAACTGCCAGACAGTGCGTTGCTTCCTCCAGCCTTAGTTATAAGAACTTTACCTAACAATGAGGACAAGAAAGATCGTCAGTGGGACAACACGAACCCACCGTACTTAAGTCTTGATTTTACCCGCGAGCTTGTCAAAAGGGGCGTGGAGCATTTACTTATAGATCTTCCGTCAGTCGACAAAGAAGTTGATGGGGGATTGCTGTTGAGCCACAGAGCGTTTTTCGGGCTGCCTGACGCGCCTAGAAGGCGCGCTACCATAACTGAGTTCGTTTACGCCCCGGAGTGTTGTGGTGATGGTTTATATGCGCTCAATCTTCAGGTCGCGCCTTTCGATCTCGACGCTTCTCCAAGTAGGCCTATTCTATTTCCACTTAGGGACTCTAACAGTAAAGGTTGAGCCTTGTAGGGGTTTTGATGTTGCTGTGACTTTCCCAGAGGCCTGCTCAACTATTTTCTTTACCATTGCCAGGCCTAGTCCTTGACCGTGGGTTTTTGTAGTAAAGTGTGGCTCGAAGATCTTGTTGAGTTTGTTCTCAGAAATGCCTGAACCGTAGTCCGTAACCTCTACCACTCCGTAATCCCCATCTTCAAAAACTTTAACGCGAATTGCCTGAGAGACAATGCCTCTAGAATAGGAGTCTATAGAGTTTGAAATTAAGTTGTTGAAGACTCTTACTAGTCGAGAGAAATCTCCTTTCACATCCACGTCTGTTTCAGATAATGTGATTATACTAGTATCATATAGTCCCGTGGATGTTTTTACTGCTGCAAGGAGAGATGTTTTTACTAGCTGTGGCATTCTAACCTCTGCAAGCAGGGCGAAGTCCGAAGCTATGCCGGAAAGGATGTCGATTTGGTCTATAGCGGTAATAGAAAATTTATTCAAGCGGTCCGAGAAATCTGGGGTATCGTCATTCCAAGATTTTTCTAGTTGTTGAATCCCCAAACGAAGCGGAGTCAAGGGGTTTTTAATTTCGTGAGCAACTTGTTGGGCCATCTCCTTCCAAGCCCCCTCTCTTTCAAATTTCGCTCTCTCCTCAATGCTTAATCTAAGTTTTTCCAACAATTCGTTATACTGGACTACCAATTCCCCTATCTCATCCTTCCACCTATAGTCTATAGGATTTGTGGTTTTAAGAGGGTCTCCCTCAGCCATTTCTGCTCTGAGTGTTTTCAGTGGGCGAGTGATTGATTGAATCACGAAATACCCTATTAGCATCGCTCCAAGGAGAAGAGCGAAGTACACGGGTAGAAGCTGTTTCAAAAAACTTGTCAGAGCGCCCTCATCTAGTTTCCTGGGGTTGTATGAAGCTCTGGCAATCAGAAGGGGGTTATTCTCTATGTTTTTAACCACCCACAATACTTCTTTGGCTATCACGTCGGGCTTTTCGTGGATGACAGTCCTGCCGCCATTTTTGTGTAATGTCGATAGTGTAGACTGGTTGAGAAGTAACGGAGGTTGAGAGGCTTTCTCGGTAAAAGAGGCTGAAGAAATTATTAGCAGACCGTCTGTGTTGTATAGGCTGAAAACTAGATGGTGCACGTCTGCTAATTCGCAGATGTGGTCCGTGAAAACAGACGCAACACTATCGACGCTTAGCATTCCGTCGTGTCTGGCAAGAACGTAATCCAAACTTCTGCTTAGTGCAGCTTCCTTCCTCTCGAGTCTTTGGTTATTGTACTCTACTTCTTGGTTTTGGGCATGGAAATATGCTACTACTCCTGTTGAGGCTAAAGCCAAAAGCACTACCATCAACATCCCCAAGAATATGCGCAATTTTAAACCCATGGTTCAAGCTACACCCTAAAAGCGGGCTAAAAAAGTAAAACGAGGATTAACCTCTTATCCTCCCAGAGCTTCCGAACCAGCAACAATCTCGAGAATCTCTGTTGTGATGGATGCTTGACGAGCCTTGTTATAAGAAATCTTTAACTCCTGAAGAAGGTCTCCTGCGTTCTCAGTAGCAGAATGCATTGCTGTCATTCTAGCGCCGTGCTCTGCTGCCTGGCTATCTAAAAGAGCTTTGTAAAGCTGTGTTTTAAGAGCGCTAGGTAGTATTCTCTCCACTATGTCCTCTCTATTAGGCTCGAATATGTAATCTTTTAAATTCGCGTTAGGTGCTGCGTCATCGTTAGTCTCCTCAGGTAACAATGGAAGGAATGCTTCAATAGTTGGGATTTGTACCGCAGCGTTCTTAAACCTACCGTACGTAACTTCAACTGAGTCCCACTTTTTAGAGACAAACCCATCCATCACAATCTTAGCAATGTCAGATGCCTTATCGAAATTGAGTTCCGAAAATATCATGAACGTCTCGTCAGAAAAACCCTCTGGCGTTCTAGATCTATCCTTTGAAAACGCGTCATTTGCTTTCTTTCCTAGAGGAAGAACAAGTACTGAAACTCCATTAGCTTCGTGCTTCTCAATGGCTTTTTTAGCCAATTTAATGTTGTTATTGTTAAACGCCCCACAAAGACCTCTGTCAGAAGTAATGACAACAATTAAAGCCGTTTTAATGTCTCTTTTGTCCGAAAAAACACCCTCTGAAGAGTCTAGCGTTGCGCTAACATTAGCTAAAATGGTTTGAATCTTTTCAGCATAAGGGCGCATACGAGTGATTGCGTCTTGAGCACGGCGAAGTTTTGCCGCTGCCACCATTTTCATGGCAGACGTAATTTGCATCGTGTTCTGTACAGAAACAATACGCTCTCTTACTTCTTTGAGTCCTCCAGCCATAGCTAATTCAGATTTGTGTTATGCGTAACGTGCTGTCATCTCAATTGCAGCAGCTTTAAGTACGCTGGTCTGCGCATCTGTGTATTTGCCGTTTTTAAGATCTGTTAATGTGTCTTCGTGTTTCGCTCTAAGGTAATCAAGGTATTCTGCCTCAAACTCTCTGACTTTATTCACGGGCACCTTCTTTAAAAGGTCATTCGCACCACAGTAAACTATAGCTACTTGCTCTTCAACTGGAAGGGGGGAATGCTGTCCTTGCTTAAGTATTTCAACGTTACGAGCTCCTTTGTCAAGAATCGCTTTGGTTGCATCATCGAGGTCGGAACCAAATTTTGAGAAAGCCTCTAGTTCGCGGTATTGGGCTTGGTCTAGCTTAAGCGTTCCGGCTACCTTTTTCATAGACTTAATCTGAGCAGATCCTCCAACACGACTAACTGAAATACCTACGTTAATAGCAGGACGAATTCCAGACAGGAATAAATTCGACTCAAGGAAGATTTGACCATCGGTAATCGAAATCACATTTGTTGGGATGTAAGCACTTACGTCTCCAGCTTGAGTCTCGATTATCGGCAGGGCAGTTAGTGAGCCACCACCTTTTACAATAGACTTTAAAGAGTCCGGAAGGTCGTTCATGTTTCTAGCAATGCTATCCTCATTAATAACCTTCGCCGCGCGTTCTAATAGACGAGAGTGTAGGTAGAATACGTCTCCTGGGTATGCCTCACGGCCTGGAGGGCGACGCAGCAATAAACTTACTTCGCGATACGCTACGGCTTGCTTAGAAAGATCATCATATACAACAAGAGCAGGGCGGCCTGTATCTCTGAAGAACTCGCCTACAGCTGCACCAGTAAATGGAGCGTAGAACTGAAGAGGAGCTGGATCAGAAGCGGTCGCGGCAACTATAACGGTGTAAGACATTGCTCCTGCTTCCTCAAGCATTTGAAGTATGCCGGCTACGGTTGAGCCTTTTTGGCCTATAGCAACATAAATACAGAAAACTGGTTCACCAGCATCATAAAATTCCTTCTGGTTGATAATCGCGTCGAGGGCTACTGTTGACTTACCTGTTTGGCGATCACCAATAATTAACTCACGCTGACCTCTTCCAATAGGAATCATCGCGTCGATAGCTTTAATTCCTGTCTGAAGTGGTTCAGTAACAGGTTGGCGGAAGATTACACCAGGAGCTTTGCGCTCGATAGGCATATCATAAAGCTCGCCTGATATAGGTCCTTTTCCATCAATAGGTTCTCCAAGAGTGTTTATTACTCGACCTAATAGGCCTTCACCTGCTTTAATCGATGCAATTTTACCTGTTCTTTTTACAGAGCTTCCTTCTTTGAGGTCTTTAGACGGCTCGAGCAATACAGCTCCAACGTTATCTTCTTCTAGATTTAATACAATGCCGCGTATTCCGTTATCGAACTCTATGAGCTCTCCAGATTGTACGTTGCTTAGTCCGTAAATGCGGGCAATCCCGTCACCTACTTGAAGGACTGTTCCTACTTCCTCTAATTGAGCTGCAGTTTTTACGCCGGCTAATTGCTCGCGTAAAATTGAGGATACTTCTGCTGGGTTGATTTTAGCCATGGGGAATTCGTTTAGGCCTAAAGTTCAGGCTCGTAATCGTGTTCAGTGAGTTGGCGACGTAGCGTGTTTAGCTGTCGCTTTATAGAAGCGTCAATTTCCTTATCGTCCATTCGAAGAATAAATCCTCCAAGGAGATCCGGGTCGATCGTTTCCGTTAGTTCTACGTCTCCATCGTGATGTTTTGCTATTTCGGCAAGAACCATCTTTCTTGAGACTTCATCAAGCTGGGTTGAAGTTTTAACCGTTGCCGCTTGTATTTTTTTAATCTTTCTAAGTTGCGAAAGACCTTCAGAAACAATTCCTGGTATAGCTCCCTCTCTTCCTTTTATAATCAAAAGGTTTATAAACCCTAAGGTTAGGTCGCTAATCTTGTTCTTGAAGATCGACTCTAAAACAGCTTTTTTCTTGTCTGGTTTAATAACGGGGCTAGTTAGTAGAAGCTCGAAATCACGTGACGCGTCAACAAGGTCCGATATTGAGTGGAGGTCTCTCTCTATCTTCTCAAGCTCGTTCTTTTCAGAAGCTAGCCCCAAAAGGGCTTTTGCGTATCTCGATGCTACTCTTGTACCGGCCATCTTTATTAACTTAGTGTTGACTCGTTGATAAGAGTATCAACAAGGCGCTTTTGTTTTTCTGGGTCTGACAACTCTTCTCTAAGGATGCGTTCCGCAATATCAACAGAGAGTTTTGCTACTTCTGATTTAAGTTCCGCAACAGCAGCCTTACGCTCTAAAACGATTGCGTCTTTAGCAGCTTCCACTTCTATATTTGCCGCTTCACGAGCTTTTGCTTTAGCGTCAGCAACAACCTTATCGGCCATTTCTCTTGACTCTTTAAGCATAATGTCTCGTTTCGCTCTAGCCTCTTGAAGAAGCCGCTCGTTATCCGTGTTAAGGTTTGCCATCTCATCCCGAGCCTTATCGGCAGCAAGAAGTGCATTCCTTATACTTTCCTCGCGATCACTAAGCGCTTTGAGAATCGGCTTCCAGGCAAAAGTTCGCAAAATAGCAAGCGTTGCAAGGAAGGCCAAGGAAGCCCAAAACACTGTGCCGAAAGCGGGTGTTAACAGCGTTCCCATAAGATTACTTTAGAACTACTAGAAGACAGATAATGATTCCGAAAAGAGCAACTCCCTCAACAAGAGCAGCAGCAAGAATCATGTTTGCGCGTAGGTCGTCAGAAGCATCAGGTTGGCGAGCCATAGACTCTAGTGCCGCTTTTCCGATTAGCCCTACACCGATGCCTGCTCCGATAGCAGCCGCGCCAGCTCCAAGAGCAGCGATTCCGTGTCCAGTTGTAACTGTAGTTTCAAGTAGAATGTTCAACAATTCCATATTTGTTGGTTTTAATTAATTAATTATCAGTGATGTGGTTCATGCGTCGCTTCAGCAAAGTAAATCGAAGCAAGAAGTGTGAAAACGTAAGCCTGTAGAAACGCCACAAGGATTTCTAAGAAATACATAAAGATCATAAAGAGGGTTGAGAATATTCCGATCCCGATTCCTCCTGCTGCGCCATATGTTTCATTAAAAATGTAGATAAGGCTAACAAATGAGAGTATGATAATGTGGCCAGCCGAGATGTTGGCGGTCAAACGAATCATTAAGACTGTGGGTTTTAAAAAAATCCCAAAAAGTTCAATCGGAACTACGATTAATTTCACGAAACCTGGCACTCCTGGTGGCGAAACTAAGTGTCCCCAATAGTGTTTGTTCGCGTTAATCGTTGTAATAACAAACACTATCGTTGCAAGAACGATTGTAACACCTATCGTTCCGGTTATATTATATCCTCCTAGGAATGGGAACAACCCTAATAGGTTACAGGCAACAATAAAGAAGAAAGCTGTAAGAAGAAATGGCATGAATTTGCCGGCCTTTTCTTTACCAATAATGGGATTTGCAATGTCGTCCCTAACAAACAGAACCAAGGGCTCTAATACATTAGCAAGGCCTGTGGGTGCTTGATCGGGTCGTGTTGCGTAGCTTTTAGCCATTGATCTTAGCAGTAAAATCATAATCGTTAAGACCATTAACATTCCAAAAACAGATTTCGTTATTGAAATATCCCAGATTGCTGCTTGGTTTACGTCTTCTGCTCCTGTCTCGGGGTTTATAACCACGTTCGACTCCGCGTAAATTCCGTTCTCGGAATCTTTTAAGTAAACCGTTCCTGTGTTAGGGCCTGTAGCTGTTTTAATTGAATGGGCTCCATGACCACCTTCCGCATCATGTGCTGAATGAAACATGTTGCTCATAAAAACATCAAAACCCTTGCCTTGGACATAAATTATTATGGGCAACGGTAATGAATAATTTCCTAGGGGGTGGTTTTCGTCTCCAAAAAAGTGAATCTCATTTGCGTCTGCTATGTGATGCATAATGAAATCCCCTGCAACAAACGGCTCACTCTTGTCATGTGTGTTTTCGTGTCCTTCATGCTGTGCTGACGCAATGATTGCGAAGCACATAAAAAGGACGCTGATAAACAATTTATTGACTCTTGGGAGTGTCATTGTTGGATGATGTGTTAAAATCCGTGCAAAAATACGAATAGAAACTCTCGGGTGGCCCTGTTTGTTTGGATTTTTTTTATCCTTTTCTGACCTTTCTTTGAGAGTCTATCACTAAATGTATTGTGTGTACTAAAAACACCGCGAAAACACCAAGCGCATACTCTATTGGGTTTGGTAAGTTTAAGACCAAATAAACAACTATTATAGAAGGAGTTAATAGCATTTTTGTCAGGGTAATTCCATAAATAGCCGTTGTAAATCTGATCGGCGACTCTAAAGAGGCTTTAGCCACCCACCTACCTAACACCACTGACAGTAACGACCATAAAATCAGAGTGATATACCAGAATTTGTTGTTTGCCACTTCTGAAAACTGTGGTATGAATTGCCCTGTTAACAAAAGTGCGCTGCTTATGAGTATTGTTGTAATAATATACTTCAAATCACTTTTTCTTTAACCCTCTTAATACATACCATAAACCTATACCTAGGCCTACAATAGACCCCGTCGCTGTCCCTGCAGCTAATTCCCATTCTAAAAATTTATCTAACTGAATGCCTCCATAAACCCCTAAGCCTATAAACCCCGCAAGGGTAGTCCCTAGGCCAGCAAGGCGGTAAAGAGATTTGTTCTGGTTTTCTTGCTTACGCTTCAACCTTTTTCTCTTGGATTTGGGT
>TARA_B110000444_G_scaffold114965_1_pt1 | contig 12337 bp, 15 predicted proteins | sample TARA_B110000444 | Tara Oceans TARA_B110000444 (sample SAMEA4398370) | marine metagenome | biome: Polar Biome; feature: [SRF] surface water layer (ENVO:00010504); material: water (ENVO:00002006), including particulate matter (ENVO:01000060) such as... | depth 5 m | reverse complement strand
CAGGACCACGTACAAAGGCACGTTACTGGTCATGTAGGAAGTGGTAATATGAGAATTAACGAGTTTACGGATTTTGAAGTAGAAAAAGAAAATGATTTAGGATTTGATGTCGTTAGTGACATGCAAGTGTTTATGAAGAACGATCCAATGTTCTATCGTAAAAAGTATTATCCAACAATGTGTAATATGCAATCTAAATTACAAGGTGGCAAAAGTCCTATGCCAACTGACTTAACAGATATGATTACAGCAGGTGCTGAACATTACTGTAAACAGTTTGGTATTAACAAACGCCCATCAGAACTATTAACGAAAGAAGATGCTAAATCATTAGCTGAAATAATCTTTAGCGAGGAAATGACCGCACTTAGAGACGGAGAGTATTAATGTTTCTAAGAGAGTTATTTGAAGCACCCAAAACTGCGGTGTTTGCATTTGGTAGAATGAACCCTCCCACTATTGGACACGCTAAATTAGCTGACGTAGTAAAGTCACAACAAGGTGATCCTTTTCTATTTTTAAGCCAAACACAAAAACCTAAAACAGATCCACTACCTTTTCCAGAGAAGATGTACTTCGCATCGAAGAGTTTCCCTGGAGTTGAAATTGGTGATCCTAAAGTAAAAACTATTATCCAAGCAATGCAGAATTTAGAAGCTAAAGGTTACACAGACATTGTGTATGTAGCAGGTAGTGATAGAGTTGATTCATTTACTAAACTATTAAATGACTACAACGGCAAAGATTATAAGTTTAACAGTATTAATATTGTAAGTGCAGGCGAACGTGATCCCGATGCAGAAGGTGCTGAAGGCATGAGTGCAAGTAAAATGAGAGCCGCGGCACAAGAAGGTGACTTTGATAGTTTCAAACAAGGTGTTGCTAATCCACAGATGGCACAACAAATGTACGACCAAGTTAGAAAAGGCATGGGCGTAGCACATGAAAGTTTAGACGAATATAGTGTAAAGCAACAAAGACCAAAACTTGATGTAATTAACAACATTGCTGATCGCAAAGATAGTAAACCTTTTCCATTAAGTTACAAAGATACAGGTGGTGCAAGTAGCGGCGGTCAAGTATTAATTACTCCACAAGACGCACAGAAGTTTATTAAGTTTTACGATAGCAGATCTGAAGATGAACAAGAGCTAATGCAAAAAGCATTAAAGAGTGTTAACGGTATTAAGAACTTATTTGCAAATACCTTAAACATCAAAGTAGGTGTTAAAGTACCAAACAATAAAGATATTTCAACACAAGACCCATTAGACAGACTTAAAGCTAACTTAACTAAAGAAGCACAAAATAGTAACTTAGAACAAGACTTAATTGATATGTACAAAGGAGACGGCGAGGCTGGTCTTGCAATGTACATGGTTGACTATTTAAAGTTTACAGAAAAAGAAGTTTCACAAGCATTTAAAAAAGCAGGCGGTGATATCTATAAAATGATTAGTAACGTTGCCGCTATGAAAAGCGAAGGTGAAAACATTCCTAATCCTAAAGACACATTTCTTACAAAGTCTGATACAGCATACGATTTTTTACGTGTAGGCAAAACTATTTCTAATTTAGATGCCGCACCTAAAGATGCTAACAGAGACGAACCAGATGTTATGATTGTACCAATGGGTGGCAAAAAAGAAAAAGAACATCTTAAAAAAGGCCTTAAGCGTGTAGGTTATAAAACACAAGACGCTGACAAAGACGGTGATGATGCACATGTAGATGAAAACTTTGCCGACGGTAAAAAAAAGGGTAAAAGTCGTCCAGGCAGAGTAAAGAAGTCAGGTGCAAGTTGTAACGGTACAGTAACACAGTTACGCAAACGTGCAAAGAATGCGTCAGGTGAGAAAGCGAGGATGTATCATTGGTGTGCAAACATGAAGGGTGGCAAGAAGAAATAAGTGACGAATATCCAGATGGGTATAGTCGCAAGTGGCGTGAGTTTGAAATAAAACATTACGTAAAAAAATTAAAAGAACACGAAGCTCGTCGTGCAAGTACAAATGAGCGTCAGGAATATTGGGATGGATATAAAAACTCTACAAAGACTAGCAGGGATTAACGAGTTTTCAGGTTATACTGAATACAACGTTAATGAAAATCCTAGCATTACTGCATCTGCTCTAAAGAAGAAAGAAAAAGCTATGGGAGTTAAACCAGGTGATCAAGATTGGTTTAAACTTTGGTTTAGTAGACCTTATATGACTAACCAAAATATGCCACAGGGCTTTAGAGGACGTAAAAAGAAATGAGATGGTATGAGATATCAGAAGGCGTAGGACGCATTGTAAAAGGTGTTAACACAACTCCTGATGTCGGAGTGGATCAAACTAGTATTGAAGCAAAGAAATTTGGTAATTCGGTTGACAAAGATGGAAAGCCGTTGTATACTATGCATAAGAAAGCACATAAAAATACAAAACCAAACACTTTATTTAATATGGGGATGACAGAGTCGCAAATAAAAGAAATAAAAGCTAAAGAACTATCAGCAGTTAGTGAAATCTATGTAGACATGGACGGTGTATTAGCTGACTTCTTTCCAGCTTGGAAAAAGATAGTAGGTAAAGATTGGCGACAGATTACAGATATTGAAAGTGCATTACAAACAATTAGAGATAAAGAAGATTTTTGGTTATCATTACCATTAACAAACAATGCTCAAAACTTATTAAACATTATTAAAGATTTAAAAGGCGAGTACAAAATATTAAGTGCTCCGTTAGCTAATGATCCTAAAGCAGAACCACACAAACGTGAATGGGTTAAAAAGAATCTAGCATTTTTTCCACCTAAAGAAGTTATTATATCCGCAGACAAATATAAGTGGGCTAAACAGCCTGATGGTACACCTAACATACTAATTGACGACTTTGGATCTAATATTAGAAACTGGGAAGCTAAGGGCGGAGTTGGATTTAAACATAAAGACCACAAGTTTGAACGTACTGCTGGACTATTAAAAGATTACTTTAATAAGCCTGTAGATGAACGTGAACTAGATAAGGGTGAAGAAACAGAAAAAGAACGTATAGTAAAGGGCATGAAAAAGAATAAAGGCGACTTTAAGAAGCGTTACGGCAAAGATGCTGAAGCAGTTATGTATGCAACAGCAACTAAGATGGCTAAATCAGGATAAATAATGTTATGTTAATACGTGAACTATTTCAAAAAGACCTAGAAGAAACTGCTACAGCAGGCGGTACAAGTGCAGGTGCTATAGCAACTGTAGCTAATCCAATACATGCACATGGACAAATACCACGTGATAAGAACGGTGTACCTAAAAAGAAATCTAAGAAAAAAGCAGACGGCACAGTGGTTAATGCACTAGATGCGTCAGACAGTTTCTTTGGTGGCAAAGTAGCTAAACGATAAATACTATTAGAGAGATAAAGTGATGGATATGAATAAGAAACAATTAAAAGAAGGTTTAGCAGACATGGCTTACAAAGCTGAGTCAGACCATGAAGTACAAATGGCTAGAGCTGAATTATACAAGATTGCAAAATACAGTATCAAACTACATGAAATGCTTAAAGGCGTTGACGAGTCAGCAGGCTTAGAAGGTTGGGTACAAAGTAAAATTACTAAAAGTGCAGATTATTTAGGTAGTGTTTATCATCACTTAGACTACCAATTCAAATTTGATGAAGTAGCAGAATCAGTAAACGAATCTGAAAAAGACACACATTGTTCAGACAAGTGTTGTGGTTCAGATGTTAAAAGAGAAGATTGTAAATGTGCTCCAACTTGTGAACATTGTAACTGTAACGATCCTAAAGTAGACGAAGGTAAGTACAAGAACGATGCACAACGTAAAGCAGTACATGCTTCAAAGAACGAAAAGAAAAAGAACGAATCATACAAAGACTCACTAGCTAGTAGACTAAGTGAAAAAGTTAGCTCATGTTGTTCAGACTGTGGCAAAGATAGTTACACTACATTAAACCTTTCAGATAAGGAATTAGATGAAGTAGCTGGTCCAGACAAGTGTTGGAAAGGCTATAAGAAAGCCGGAACACAAAAAGGTACTGGTCAGAACGCAGGCAAACGTGTTAACAAGTGCGTAAAGGCATAACATGAAAATTACGGATCTAATGGAAGCACCTCCCGGAGGTTGGCTTAATACTAAAGCGGCACTAGGTAAAGCAGATGACTTGGTTAGAAATAACCGATTAGGTAAAGGTCTTGGCAATCTAAACACAGCAGTTTCAAAAAAGTATGGCGGAGCTCATGGTAACAAAGCACCAATTGATCCAGCAGGTGGCATCGATGATAAAGAAACAGATGATTGGATTGCAGGCAAAGATACTAAAGATACTAAAGATCCAAAACCAAAAGCACCAGCACCAAAAGGTGCAAAAACATTAGACAAACAACCAACTAAAGATCCTAAATCAATTGATGATTTAAAACCAGGTAGTGCATACAACGATGGCACAGCAACTTGGACATGGACTGGAACAGATTGGTCCGACGGTGCAGTTAAACTAGATCCTGCAACAGGATTTAAACAATTTAAAAAAGCTAAAAACAAATTTGTAAAAGAAGCACCAGGTGCGGCGGCTCCAGGTGGAGCGGCTCCAGATGCACAAAAACCAGATCCAAAACAAGCACAACAGGTTGCACAAAAAGCAACAGCATTAAAAGGTGTTGTTGGTGGTAAAGCAAGTGGTTCTCAAGTTGCAAAAGGATTAGATAAAGTTGCGGCAGGTGAAACATTACCGCCAAACATTATTAAAGCGATTGCTCCATATGCAACTGCTATTCAAACTATGATGTCAAATCCTCAACGTTTGGTAAGTTCAAAGCACTTATGAAACAAGCTGAAGCTGGACAGAACCAGCAATAACAATACCTTAAACACCCCTACATAAATAATTGCATGTTACCAAACGTGCAAACTTTAGAGTTCAAAGAACAAGCAGAAGTCTTTACCTACGTATACGAGGATGCCGAAGAGCTGAATCGAATACTAGCGGATAAGATTAGATCTAGAGGCGATGCTCAATATCGCAAAACAAATGTTCAAGCAGACATGACTGAATGGACAATGTTTAAAGATCCTGATTTTGAAAAGATTGTAAATTTTGCTATCGATGTTGTAAAGAACGGCCTCGAACACAAAAACTTAGGTACATACGAAGTTACTGACTGTTGGGGTGCAATATATCAAAAAGGCGATAGTTGTAATGCACACGCACATCATCCTGCTATTTGGAGTTTTGTATATTATGTACAAGCTACTCCAGATGATTCACCGTTAGTGTTTCCTACAAGCGGTAATGCAATCTATCCAAATCCTGGGTTAATGATTGTGTTTCCTGGTTGGGTATCACATAGTGTTCCGGAACAGCAGAGAGATGAAGAACGGATAGTAATAGCAGGTAATTTAACAATTAATCGTCCACAAGCGGAATAAAGTTGTTGACAAACAATAATAGTTCGTGTATAATACATATAACAATTAAGGAGATACTATGAGCGATAGAACATATGGTGCTGAAGAAAAAGCCAAACTAGAAAGATTGGTTAACGAAGGTGTAACCGTTTTACAAGAAGTAGAAGATCTAAATACAGGTCTAAAAGATACTGTAAAAGCAGTAGCAGAAGAACTAGACATTAAGCCTAGTTTGATTAATAAAGCAATTAAGATTGCACAAAAAGGTGAGTGGCATAAAGTTGCTGACGAATTTGATGATTTAGAAACACTAGTAGCCACAGTTGGCAGGGACAAATAAATTTTGAATAGAGCAATCGATTTTTTTAAAACAAGTTATAGGCTAAGTCCTGTTGCATTTTATTGCGAAATGGTTGAGGCATTGTTCTTAATCTCAGCAAGTGCAATACTGAGCTTTACTATACTAGATCCCGCAACAACAATATTTGTACCATTATATTTGGTTGGAAGTCTTTTGGGTATTGTTAGTGCAGTTATTAGACAAGCGGCATTTGTAATTATACTATGTTCTTGGTTCTCAGCAATGAACCTATGGGCATTAATACAGTTGTTTGTAATATGAAATATATGGTTGACATAGATGGAACTATCTGTTATAATAGCAACAGTGAGTATGAATTTAGTGAACCAGACGTACAACGTATACAACATTTTAATAAGTTGTATAATGAAGGCAATGAAATACATTATTGGACTGCTAGAGGCGGTACTACAGGCAGAGATTGGAGTGAGCTTACTAAAGACCAATTTGCGGAGTGGGGTGTGCTATACACAACATTAAGTTTTAGAAAGCCACACTATGACATTTGGATTGATGATAAGGCAAGAGAGGCGAATGAATATTTTAAAGAAGAAGGTAATCGTCGGCCATAAGCGACAGTATTGGTTTTTGTCAGCCCCAAGTGACATGCAAGGAGAAGATATATGAGTTATGTAGACGCACAGTTCGATCGTGATCAAGATGTGATCAGAGTAGTTGAACGAAAAGATGGTAAACGTTCCTACACAGAATACCCAATCAAATATACATTTTATTATAAAGATCAACGTGGTAAGTACAAAAGTATTTACGGTGATCCATTAAGTAGAATTGTTGCTAAAAACACAAAACAGTTTCGTAAAGAACTAGCTATTAACAATACTAAAGAATTGTTTGAAAGTGATATTAATCCAATCTTCCAATGTTTAAGTGAAAACTATTTAAATGTAGATTCGCCTAAGTTGAATGTTGCGTTTTTTGATATTGAGACTGACTTTGATCCTGAACGTGGCTTTGCTGATCCTAGTGATCCGTTTATGCCTATTACTGCTATTAGTGTACACTTACAATGGTTAGATACATTAGTTACATTTGCTATGCCTCCAAAAGGCTTATCTATGGAAGAGGCTCAAGAAGAAGTTAAAGAATTTCCTAACACATACTTGTATGAAAAAGAAGGAGATATGTTAGAAGCATTCCTTGACATTATACAAGATAGTGATATACTTACAGGTTGGAACAGTGAAGGTTATGATATTCCGTATACTGTTAATCGTGTAAAAAGAGTTTTAAGTAAAGATGACACAAGACGTTTTTGTTTATGGAAACAACTTCCTAAGAAACGTGAGTATGAAAAGTATGGGCGTAAAGCTGAAACTTATGACTTAATAGGTAGAGTGCATTTAGATAGTTTAGAATTATATCGTAAGTACACCTATGAAGAACGCCACACATACAGACTTGATGCTATTGGTGAACTTGAGATTGGTGAAAACAAAACGGTATACGAAGGTACATTAGATCAACTTTATAACAACGACTTTAAAACGTTTATTGAATACAATAGACAAGACGTTGCACTACTAGACAAACTAGATAAGAAACTAAAGTTTATTGACCTTAGTAACGAACTAGCACACAGTAACACAGTTTTACTACAAACTACTATGGGTGCAGTTGCAGTTACAGAACAAGCTATTATTAACGAAGCACATCACAGAGGACTACAAGTTCCTAACAGAGTAAAACGTGAGCCTGGTAGTGATCCTGCCGCAGGTGCTTATGTTGCATTTCCTAAAAAAGGTGTACACAAGTGGATTGGTTCAATGGACTTGAACAGTCTGTATCCTAGTGTTATTCGTGCATTGAATATGGATCCAGCAACAGTTGTTGGACAACTACGTCCAGACTTAACTAACGCAATGGTCGAAGATGCAATGACACTACAGAAGAAGTCATTTGCAGGTGCTTGGGAAGGCCGCTTTGGTACTATTGAATACGAAGCAGTTATGGAGCAGAAGAAAGACATTAGTATTACTGTTGACTTTGAAAACGGTGAAAGTGAAATGCTTAGTGGTGCTGAGATATACAAATTAATATTTGATTCGCACAAGCCGTGGATGCTAACTGCTAACGGAACTATCTTAACTAATGAGTTTGACGGAGTTATTCCAGGACTACTTAAACGTTGGTATAGTGAACGTAAAGATTTGCAAAAGCAAAAAGGCAAAGCTATGGATGCCGGTAACAAGATTGAACAAGCGTTTTGGGATAAGCGACAGCTAGTTAAAAAGATTAACTTAAACAGTTTGTATGGTGCTATCCTTAATCCAGGTTGTAGATTCTTTGATCCACGTATTGGACAAAGTACAACACTAACAGGTAGAGCTATTGCAAAACATATGAGTGCAGAAGTAAACAAAGTTATTACAGGCAAGTATGATCATGTAGGCGATAGTATTATATATGGTGATACAGATTCTGTTTACTTTAGTGCCCACCCTGTACTAAAAGAAGATATTGACAAAGGTAGTATTCCTTGGGGTAAAGAAAACGTTCTTAAACTTTATGATCAAATTTGCGAAGAAGCAAATGAAACATTTCCAAAGTTTATGCAAGAAGCATTTCATTGTCCAAAAACTAGGTCGGACGTTATTGCGGCAGGTAGAGAGATTGTTGCAGAGTCAGGATTGTTTATTACAAAGAAACGTTATGCGGCTTTGATTTATGATAACGAAGGCGAACGTATGGACGTCGACGGTAAACTAGGTAAAGTAAAAGCAATGGGTCTTGATCTTAAACGTTCAGATACTCCTGTGTTTATGCAAGAGTTTTTAAGTGAACTATTACTTATGGTACTTACAGATAAGACAGAAACTGAAATACTTGAGAAGATTACAGACTTCCGTACTGCATTTAAGCTACGCCCTGGCTTTGAAAAAGGTTCGCCTAAACGTGCAAATAAGATTGGCGAGTATCAACGTAAAGAAGCAAAGATGGGTAAAGCTACTATGCCTGGACACGTAAGAGCAAGTATTAATTGGAATACACTTAAACGTATGAATGGCGACAAGTATTCACAAGAAATTGTAGATGGTATGAAAGTTATTGTTTGCAAACTAAAACAGAATCCATTAGGATATACAAGTGTTGCGTATCCAACAGACGAACTACGTATTCCAGATTGGTTTAAAGAACTTCCGTTTGATGATGACGCAATGGAATCAACAATTATTGACAACAAACTAGATAACTTAATTGGTGTGTTGAACTACGATATTTCAAGCACACTACAGAACAATACGTTTAGTTCGTTGTTTGACTTCGGAGAATAATATGGCTGTACATGGAATGATAGATTTAGAAACACTAGGCGTTGAGCCAGATAGTGTAATCATAACTCTAGGTGCTATTAAATTCGATCCATATACTAATGAAGACCCACATAGTGGATTGTATCTACGTTGCGACATTGAAGAACAAAGCGAAAAATTAGGCAGAAGTATTGATGACAATACTCTTGCATGGTGGACTAAACAAGATCAAAACATTCAAGACGAAGCATTTGGTGAACATGAAGACCGTGTTAATATGGATCAACTTACAAAAGCAATTAATAAATTCTGTGTAGGAGTTGATCAACTGTGGTGCCAAGGTCCGTTGTTTGACTATGCAATATTACAAAACTTGTATAAGAATGTTAATAAACCTTGTCCTTGGAACTTTTGGCAGATTAGAGATAGTAGAACTATCTTTAGTATGATGCCTACAGATCCACGTAAAGCAATACAAGAAGAATTACACAACGCCCTAGCTGACTGTTACTATCAAGCTAAGTGTGTACAACAAACGTTTAAAGCATTTGGAGTAACTAAATGAAAATACTACTAACAGGACATAAGGGAATGGTTGGAACAGAGTTGTATACTGCTCTAACTAAAGACCATCGTGTTATTGGTATTGATTTAAAAGATGGTAATAACTTACTAGACTGTTCGTTAGACTTCGAAGTTGATCTAGTAATTCATCTTGCAGGTGAAAGCGGAATACTAAGAAGTTTAAATGAATCCGATTTGTATTTTCAGCATAACGTATTAGCAACTAAAAGATTATTTGACCATTTTAAAAATACTAGAATACTTTATGCTAGTTCTAGTACTGCAAAAGAACCTAATAGAAATCCGTATGCATTAACCAAACACACAGTTGAACGCATTGCACCACAATCAAGTCTAGGTATGAGATTTACAACTATATATAGTAACAACTCAGAACTTAGGCCAAACATGTTAATACCTCGAATTATACGAAATGACGTACCATACGTAACAAATCATAAAAGAGACTTTATTCATGTTGCCGATATTGTAAGTGCAATACTTACATTAATCAAAAACGAAGATGTAAAAGGGGTTATTGATATCGGAACTGGCAAAAGCCAATCACTAAAAAGTATTTTAAAAGAATTTGGAATGAATCCAGAAGTAAAAATGGATACTCCCAATGAAAGACCTGATAATGTTGCTGACATATCAGTACTACAAGGCTTGGGTTGGAAAACAACAATTGAGCTAATACAATTCTTAAAAGACAAGAAAGAGCTTGACTTTTCAGAAAAACCTAAATATAATGTATATAACTAATGGAGAAATGTTAAAATGAAAGATATCTTACAAGACGTTGTTGCTCATACACATTCACTAGGATTTTTAACTTTAGTAAAAGTTACTGGTGAAGATGCCGCAACGACAATCGAATCAATGGCAGAAGATAGAAGTGTTATCTTAACTGCTACAACAAAGGCGGCAGTAAACGAATTTAAAGGAACCTTTGGTATGCCTAACTTAGATAAGTTAGCATTGCACTTAAAGAATCCTGAGTATCAGAAGCAGTCAAAGATTACTGTAGAACAACAGGAACGTAACGGCGAAACTTTGCCTACACACTTACACTTTGAAAATGAAGCAGGTGACTTTGAAAATGATTATCGCTTTATGAATAAAGCAATTATTGATGAGAAACTTAAAACTGTAAAGTTTAAAGGTGCATCATGGGACGTAACTATTGAGCCTTCAATGGCTTCAATTACTAGAATGAAATTGCAAAGTGCGGCACATTCAGAAGAAACTACATTTACAGTTAAGACTGAGAATGATAACTTAGTGTTTAGTTTTGGTGATGCTTCGCAACACGCAGGTTCATTTGTATTCCAACATGCAGTTGGTAGTGAATTGAAACATGCTTGGAGTTGGCCTGTAGCACAGGTACAAGCTATTTTAAATCTTGATGGTAAAGTAACTATGAAGATTAGTGATCAAGGTGCAATGGCATTAAGTGTTGATAGTGGTTTAGGTCAGTATGACTATATTCTACCAGCACAAACAAAATAAGGACTTTATGACAAGTGTTGATATACATGATGATGACAAAACATTTGAAAATGAACAAAGTACAGTAACCATACCTCTTAAGGAGTATGACAAGTTGAGAGAAAAACAAAAGTATATTACAGACAAAGATATGATATCTGTAGTAGATAAAATTGAAGAACTTGTTAGAGCCCTTAGGAAACATATTGTAAGGACGGACATATAAGTGAATACAGACTTAACAACTGAACAAAAAGATTACGCAACTTTCCTGCCAGCTCTTAGTGGATTCTACGCAACATTCGTAGGCAAACAAAGACGTGAGGAGTACGTGGAGTATAAACGTATACCTAAACACTTTACTAATGGCGTTGAAAGCATGAATTGGCTTAATCCTAGTAAGTCGTTGTTTGAGTACAAATGGTCACTATATTCCGCAGGACATGCCGAACTAGACATTAACAAAGATGCACCCAAAGAAGATATGGTAAGAGATAGAGATCGTAATACTTCTTGGATGCTTGGCGATAGTGGTGGTTTCCAAATAGGTAAAGGTGTGTGGGAAGGTGATTGGAAGAATCCTAATTGCCCTAAAGCAATGAAGAAACGTACACAAGTTCTTGCATGGATGGACGCTTACATGGACTACGGAATGATACTTGATATTCCAGCCTGGGTAGCACGTTCACCAGAAGGTGCAAAAGCAACAGGCATTGATAACTATCAAGATGCCGTTAATGCTACACGTATTAACAACGACTTCTTTATGAAAAACCGTAATGGTAACTGTAAGTTCTTAAATGTATTACAAGGCGAGAATCATGCTGATGCAGAAGATTGGTATCAACAAATGAAAGATTACTGTGATCCTATTAAGTATCCTGACACACATTTTAATGGATGGTCAATGGGTGGACAGAACATGTGTGATGTGCATTTGGTTCTTAAACGTCTAGTTGCATTAAGATTTGATAACCTACTACAAACAGGTATACATGATGTAATGCACTTCTTAGGAACATCTAAGCTAGAGTGGGCTACATTATTAACTGACATTCAACGTGCAGTACGTAAATATCACAACCCCAATTTTATGATTACATTTGATTGTGCTTCTCCATTTTTAGCAACAGCAAACGGTCAAATATATTGTGAACTTGAAACTGGTGATAGATCTAAATGGGTATATAGAATGGTGCCTAGCATTGACGACAAGGCTATGGCAACTGATACTAC
>TARA_B110000444_G_C18851482_1_pt1 | contig 12368 bp, 10 predicted proteins | sample TARA_B110000444 | Tara Oceans TARA_B110000444 (sample SAMEA4398370) | marine metagenome | biome: Polar Biome; feature: [SRF] surface water layer (ENVO:00010504); material: water (ENVO:00002006), including particulate matter (ENVO:01000060) such as... | depth 5 m | reverse complement strand
GAGTTTCCTCAGCAGCAGGTACTTCTTCAGCTACAGGTGCATCTTCAACAGTAGGAGTTTCCTTAGCAGCAGATACTTCTTTAGTAGCAGGCACTTCTTCAGCAGTAGGAGTTTCCTCAGCAGCAGGTGTTTCTTCAGCTAAAATCTTAGCGGCATCCTCTATTCTTTTATCACTAACAGCTTTTTCAGCTTCTAAGATTTTCTTTTTATTTTGAATTTCTTCTTTGCTTAAGTTATCAAGCGTATTTTTAATTTTCCCTTTCTTTTCAGAGATCCATGTATCAAACTTTTCCTCCGCTTGCTCTTGAGTGAGTGCTCCTTTTTTAACTCCTCCGTTTAGGTGGTGTTTTAACATTATGCCTTGGAAGGAAAGTAGGTTCCTCACGGTTTCAGATGGTACCGCTCCATTTTCCAGCCACTTTAGAGCGCTGTCGCTATTAATATTAATAGATGCTGGATTTATATTAGGATTGTAAGTACCTATTTTTTCTAGGTATCGTCCGTCTCTTTTTGAACGAGAATCAGCCGCAACTACCCAATAAAATGGTTTTCCTTTTTTCCCGTGTCTTTGTAACCTAATCCGTACTGGCATAAATAATTAATTTGTGAAGGTACCCGACCTTCTGTTTATGAATGAATTGGACGGCAAAAATATGATTTTATTTTGTTAGCACCTCATATTAAAGTTTAATTTTTTTAAATATAAAACTTCTAAGAAATTTTAATTGAAAGAAAATAATTATTCTTTTATAAAAATCAAAAATTCTTAATTTAAATCTCGTTGGATAGGGGTCTATTTTATTGTATTTTTGCGCACTAAATTATTTTAAATGCAAATTTCTCGCAAAGATACTGATTCACTAAATTCAACTTTAACAATAAGTTTAGATCGTAAGGATTTTGCCCCTAAAGTTGAAGAAGTCTTAAAAAATTATCGTAAAACGGCTAATGTTCCTGGTTTTCGTAAGGGACATGTTCCGATAGGAATGATAAAAAAACAATATGAAAAATCAATAATTGCCGATGAGGTAAACAAATTATTACAGGAAAGCTTAGATAAATATTTAAAAGATGAAAAAATTGCGATCCTGGGAAATCCCATTCCTGTAATGGACAATAATTTAGATTGGAAATCTGAAAGTCTTGATTTTAATTTTGAACTAGGATTATCGCCAAAATTCGAGATTGATCTTAAAACAAGAAAAAAAGTTATTCATTATCAAATTAATGCTGATGATAAAATGATTATTGACCAGTTGAGTAATATTCGTAAACAATATGGTAAGATAGCTTCAAAAAAAGAGATTAAATCTGATTATGAAATTACTGCTTCATTTGACTCTAAGGAAAACAGAATTGAAACAACGTCAACATTTACAGTAGACGATATAAATAGTAAAAACAAAGAATTATTATTAGCCTCCAAACCTGGAAATATAATTTCATATCAAGTAAAAGGATTATTTAATGAAATGAATAAAGCAAAACAAATTTTAGGAATTAATGATGAATCTTTTGCGAGCCTAAATGGAGAGGTGTCAATCGAAATCAAAGAAGTTAACGAAAGAATACTTGCGGAATTAAATCAAGAATTATTTGATAAAATTTACGAACCTGGAACAGTTAAGTCTGAAAAAGACTTAAAACTAAAGATTGCTGAGGGCATTGAAAAACAACTTGAGCAACAATCTGAACAAAAACTACTAAATGATGTAACTGAATTTTTAATTGAAAACACAAAATTTAAATTACCTGAAAAATTCTTAATTAAATGGATGCAAAATTCTGGAAAAGAATCATTAAGCCCTGAAGAAGCTAAAGAAGAATATTCTAAATCTGAGAGGGGTATAAGATATCAATTAATTGAAGGGAAAATTATTACTGAAAACAATTTACAGGTAAAAATAGACGAATTAAAAGATTTCGCTAAAGAAATGATCTCAAAACAAATGTCTCAATATGGACAACCTGCTCCTGAAGGAGAAGAAATGGAAGGCGTTATAAGTAGGATTTTATCAAACAAAGAAGAAGGAAAAAGATTGCAAGAACAATTAGCTAGTAAAAAGCTGTTAGACTTTTATAAAGAACATGCACCTTTAAAAGTTAAAAAAATTAATTTTGAAAACTTTGTAAAAGAGGCTTATGCTAAAGCCTAATTTTTTTAACTAATTTTAATAAATATTACAATAAAATAAATATATGGATTACGGGAAAGAATTTAAAAAATATGCTACGAAGCATCATGGAATAAACTCTATGTATTACGATGAAATAGTGAGCAGTATGACTCCTTACATCATTGAAGAAAGACAATTAAACGTTGCTCAAATGGATGTTTTTTCTAGATTGATGATGGATAGGATTATGTTTTTAGGAACAGCTATCAACGACAACGTTGCTAATGTAATTCAAGCACAACTTTTATTCTTACAAAGTACAGATGCTAAAAGAGATATTCAAATGTATATAAACTCTCCTGGAGGGGGAGTATATGCTGGACTTGGTATTTATGATACAATGCAATTTATTTCTCCAGATGTAGCAACTATTTGTACGGGTATAGCTGCTTCCATGGGTGCAGTTTTACTATGCGCAGGTAAGTCAGGTAAAAGATCTGCATTACCTCACTCAAGAGTAATGATTCATCAACCACTAGGAGGAGCTCAAGGGCAAGCTTCTGATATTGAAATTACAGCAAGAGAAATTTTAAAACTAAAAGACGAATTATACCAGATCATTTCAAAACATTCTGGACAAAAAATGGATAAGGTTACTGATGATAGTGATCGTGATTATTGGATGAAAGCAGAAGAAGCTAAAAAATACGGAATGATTGATGAAGTTTTAAAAGCCTCTAAATAATAATTAAAATGAGTAATGAAAACGAATTAACCTGTTCTTTTTGCGGTCGAGTAAAACCTGAAACCCAGATATTAGTTGCAGGTCTTGATGCTCATATTTGTGAAAAATGCATTAGTCAAGCAAATAGCATTGTTAAGGAAGAAACTGCAAATGTTGATTCTTCTGAGTTTGATATTGAGTTAAGGCCCCCTAAAGTAATTAAGGCTTTCTTAGATGAGTACATCATAGGACAAGATACAGCAAAAAAAGTTTTGAGTGTTGCAGTATACAATCATTACAAGAGAATTGCCAACCAGAAATCTAAAGAGGATATAGAAATTCAAAAAAGTAATTTATTACTTGTTGGTCCCACAGGAACAGGAAAAACTCTTTTAGCTCAAACAATTGCTAAGTTGCTTGAGGTACCCTTAGCAATAGTAGATGCAACAGTTTTAACTGAGGCAGGATATGTTGGAGAGGATGTGGAAAGTATTTTAACAAGATTGCTTCAATCAGCAGATTATGATTTGATTAAGGCTCAACAAGGAATTGTTTTTATCGATGAAATAGATAAGATTGCTCGAAAGGGAGATAACCCTTCAATTACAAGAGATGTTTCAGGAGAAGGAGTTCAACAAGCATTATTAAAACTGCTAGAGGGAACCATTGTTAATGTCCCTCCAAAGGGAGGAAGAAAACACCCAGATCAAAAATTCATAGAAGTTGATACTTCAAATATTTTATTTATAGCAGGAGGAGCTTTTGACGGAATCGATAGGGTAATTAATAATCGACTAAATCTTCAGGCAATTGGTTATAAAAGTCAAATAAAAGCTGAGAAAATTGATGTGGAAAATTTACTTCAATATGTTACACCAAAAGATATAAGGACTTTCGGGTTAATTCCTGAAATAATTGGAAGACTCCCTGTTTTGTCTCACATGAACCCTTTAGACAAATCGACTTTGAGGTCTATTTTAACTGATCCAAAAAATGCCTTAACTAAACAATATCAGAAGTTGTTTTCTATGGATAATATATCATTAACTTTCACTAATGGGGCATTAGATTTTATTGTTCAAAAAGCATTGGATTATAATTTAGGAGCTAGAGGGTTACGTTCCTTGTGTGAAGCTGTCCTTAACCAAGCTATGTTTGATTTGCCTGGTACTAAAGTTTCTGAATTGAAGGTCACTAAATCTTATGCAGAGGAGCAATTTAATAGTGTTGAACTTACAGCTCTTAAAGCGGTTTCTTAATTAAATATTAATTTTCAAAAGTGAGTCAAGATATTTCCTTGAGTCTGATAATCTTGGAATTTTATTTTGACCGCCAAGTTTATTATTAGAGGACATCCATTCATAAAACAACCCATTTTTCGCTATAGTTATTAAAGGTTTTTTTAGTGTCATATTTTTATATCTTTTAGCTTCATAATCAGAATTAAGCTCTTTTAATTTTTCATCAAGAAAATCACTAAAAGATTCAATATTTTTCGGGAGTTTGTCAAATTCAATTAGCCATTGATGCTTGCCTTTTGAACTTGCTTTCATAAAAACTGGGCCAACGGTATAGTTTATAATTGATAAATTAAATTTTTTAGCAGATAAACCAATTGCTTCTTCAGTATTTTCAATAATTAATTCCTCACCAAAAACATTGATAAAATGTTTAGTACGACCAGTAATTCTAATTCGGTGGGGTGTTAAATTTGTAAATTTTATTGTATCTCCAATTAAATACCTCCAAAGTCCAGCGTTGGTTGTAATAATTATAGCATAGTTGATTCCAACTTTTACCTCCCAAAGGGGAAACACCTTTTGATTTGGTTTATTGAAATTATCCATGGGGATAAACTCGTAAAAAATACCGTAGTCAAGCATTAGTAATAGTTCAGAACTATTATTTCGATCTTGAATTGCAAAAAATCCTTCAGACGCATTGTAAATTTCATAAAAATTTATTTGCTTATCATTAAAAAGATTTTCAAATTCATTTCTATAAGGGCTAAAGTTTACTCCACCATGAAAATATACTTCGATATTTGGCCATATATCGTTAATATTTTTAACTTTTTTTCTTTTTAAAATATTTTGAAGAAGAACCAACATCCATGAAGGCATTCCCGCTAAACTAGTCACTCTTTCATTCAAAGTTTCTGAAATAATAGCTTCCATTTTACTCTCCCACTCAGTCATCAGTGAAACTTTATTACTTGGTGTACTTCCTAACTCTGCCCAAAATGGGAGATTATCTATAAATATAGATGAAAGGTCTCCAAAATAACTATTGTTGTTTTCATAAAGCTCACCACTACCTCCTAGTCTTAGACACTTTCCAACCATTAACTGAGAATCCTCATTATTATTAAGATAAAGAGAAAGCATATCTTTCCCAGCTTTGTAATGACAATCTTCAAGAGATTCTGTGCTTACAGGGATAAACTTACTTTTTGAATTTGTTGTGCCACTTGATTTGGCAAACCATTTTATATCAGATGGCCAAAAAATATTTTGTTGTCCTTGTCTACACCTTTCAATAGACTCACTAATTTCCTCATATTTTACGATAGGTAGAGTATTTTTAAAATCCTCATAATTTTTAATGGTGTCAAATTTATATTTTTCGCCTACTTCTGTATTTTTTGCAGTATTTAAGAGTTTGAGTAGCACCTCTTGTTGGGTTTCAATGGGGAATTTTACAAACAATTCAATCTGCGTAATTCTTTTTTTTAAAGCCCACGATGCAATAGAATGAAAAAAAGGAATTGGCATAGTATACGTATATTTATAGAGTAAATTTAAAAAATTTGATCGATGTTTAAGGGGGTATTAAAAAAAATGCACACAATTAATGGTTTGCCCATCAGGTATTATTTGTCATTAGAAAATGATTTTATTGAAATAAATCAGTGTATTGGAAGAAAGTTAAAGATCACTAAAACGGGAGAACAATGCCTGAATTGCGCCAATAACCAACCCATATTCAGGCAAGGTTTTTGTAAAAATTGTTTTTTTGAATCCCCCTTAATTGGGGATTGGATTATTCGCCCTGAATTAAGTAAAGCTCATCTTGGAATTGAAGATAGAGATTTGGAATTTGAAAAAAAAATGCAATTACAACCTCACATAGTTTATTTGTCTTTAAGTAGCCATTTAAAAGTTGGAGTAACCAAAAAAGAGCAACTCATTACTCGTTGGGTTGACCAAGGAGCCCAAAGTGCAATTTCAATACTGGAGGTGCCTAATAGATATCTTGCAGGAAAAGCCGAGGTTGAACTTAAAAATATATTTTCTGATAAAACTAATTGGCGAAAAATGTTGCAAAATGAGTTCGAACCAATTGATTGGAATTTATCTAGAAATAATGCAATCAATTGTTTATCAGAAGATCTTAAGCAATACATTTTGAATGATTATAAAATTACAAATCTTGACTTCCCAATTGATATTTATCCTAAAAAAGTTAACAGTTTAAATTTGACTAAATCAATATCATATGAAGGAGTTCTTAATGGAGTAAAAGGCCAGTATTTAATATTTAATGACGATACTGTTTTTAATATTCGAAGTAATGAAGGAATGGAAGTTTTAGTAAATATTGACTAATCAGTCGTTTTGTTTGAGTTGACCACTGATTCTTTTATCAATATTATTTCTTTTGAGGTTAGTTCCCTATACTTTCCAACATTCATGTCAAGATGAACATTCATTATCCTTGTTCGAATTAGTTTAACAACTCTGTAATCGAGATACTCACACATTCTTCTAATTTGACGATTCAACCCTTGAGTCAAAATAATTTTAAATTCTTTTTTATGAGTTTGTTTTACATCGCATTTACGAGTAATTGTGTCTAAAACTGGAACACCTGTTGCCATTTTTGATATAAAATCATTTGTAATAGGTTTATTAACAGTAACCACATATTCTTTTTCGTGATTATTTCTTGCCCTTAAAATTTTATTTACAATATCTCCATCATTCGTTAATAAAATCAGACCTTCACTTGGCTTATCTAGTCTTCCAATAGGGTAAATTCTAGATGGATAATTTATAAAGTCAATGATATTATCTTTTTCTACTCTGGTGTCAGTAGTACAAACAATTCCAACAGGCTTATTGAAGGCAAGATAAATTTGTTTTTCTTTTTTAGTACTCAATAATTCTCCATCAACTTTAATAAGATCGTCTCGATTTACTTTTTGTCCAACTATTGCAGTTTCATTATTGACTAAAACTCTTTCCTGTTCAATTAATTTATCTGCAGCTCGTCTAGAGCAAAACCCTATTTCACTGAAGTATTTATTTAGACGTATTGGTTCATTCTTCATTTGTATTCCAATCTATTTCTTCTCCAATCTTAAGTGAAAATCTATTTCTGAAAAAATGTACAAAAATGTACAAAAAAGGTGTGTCAAATAATGCAATTATTATTTTAAAAATAAATGAAGCCATTGAAAGCCCAAAAAAACTATTCCAATCTAGTACATTAAACACGCATAAAAGACCAACAACAGTAACGCTATCAATAAATTGAGAGGCGAAAGTTGAAAAATTATTTCTAAGCCAAAGCATTTTTCCTCTAGTTAGTTTTTTCCAAAAGTGATATATGCGAATATCGATTAATTGAGCTATTAAATATGCAATCATAGAAGCTAGAGATGCAATTGGAGATAATGAGAAAACTTTTTCATAAAGAGAATCATTCACGGGAGAATATTCAACTGCAGGAAGTAAGTTTCCTAATAGTAAAATTCCTGCAGAGAAAAAAGAAGCAAATATTCCTAAAACTACGACAATATTTGCCCTTCTTTTACCGTAAATTTCTGAAATTAAATCAGTTATTAAAAAGGTTAAAGGATAAGGGAGTAATCCAACAGATATTTCGAATAGAGGTTGTCCAAACAATGAAAAATCAAATGGATACCAATAAAAAAATTTTTGAAAAATAATATTGGATACAACTAATGAAGTGATAAATAGTGAGCATAAAAAAAGATAAATTTTTTCAGCAAAAATTTTATCAGAAGCTTTCATTTATTTTTTTGATATTATGATTGATTTCACTCGTGTAAAGATAGGGTTTTGTAATTTTGTTTTATGATTAAATCTAATTCACATAAAGTGTATATTTCTTTTGGAAGTAACAAAGGAAATAGATTAAATAATTTAATTAAATCTCTTAAAGAAATTGAAGTTCAAGTTGGGAGAGTTATTAAGCTTTCTAATATATATAAAACAAAATCTTGGGGATTTAAAAGCAGAGATTTTTACAACGGATGTGTTTTAATTAAAACGAAATTTTCTCCAGAAACAGTATTAAAGAAGTTGTTATCAATTGAAGACTCCTTGGGAAGAATCCGAGATAATAATGAAATATATTCTTCTAGAGAGATTGATCTTGACATATTGTTTTATGATGATTTAATTCAAAGTACTAAGAACTTAACCATACCTCACCCTCAAATTCACAAAAGAAATTTTGTATTAATCCCCCTAATTGATATTGCAAAAGATTTGTTTCATCCAAAAATAAATCTATCAATTAAAAAGCTCATAAGCGTATCAGATGATACTTTAGAGCCAAAAAAACTTGACAACAATAATTATTATGTTCCTTTTTGGGATAGATATTCCTTTATTTCTATCGAAGGTAACATTGGAGTTGGAAAAACAACTTTAAGTCAAAAAATAAAATCCCATTTTGATATTGAATTATTAAGTGAGAATTACAATAAAAATCCATTTTTAAAAGAGTTTTATTCCAACCCAAAAGAGGTATCATTAAAACTTGAACATTTTTTTTTGACCGAAAGATCAAATCAAATAAAAAATCATTTTGCAGCTAATAAAAAAAGAAAAACAATTAGTGACTTTTGGATTGGGAAGTCAATGATTTTTGGTAAAAAAAATCTTCTTCAGGATCAATATAAAGTATTTAGTGACAATTTTAAAAGAGTATATTTAGGACTAGAAAAACCAGAAATTATTATTTTTTTAAAACAAAATACCGTACAACTTCAAAAACAGATTATTGATAGAGGTAGGTCATTTGAGAAGAAAATTTCAGGTAGTTATTTAGATTCTATTTCTGAGGAATATCATGCTATTTTTGAAAAAAAAAATCACTTTATTTTAATTGAATTGAACCCAAAAGAAGTTTTAAACCTCAAAAGGGAAAAGGGTCAAGAGCATCTGTACAGAAAACTTATTAATTACTAATCTTACTGTAAAAATCCCAAATTAATATTCCTGCGGAAACGGATATGTTTAGTGAGTGTTTGGTTCCAAATTGAGGAATCTCTATTGTTTTGTTGATAAGACTTATTACTTCTTGTGAAACACCTTTAACTTCGTTTCCAAAGACAAGTGCATAGGTTTGATTTTTTTCTGGTATAAATTTTTCTAATGAGATCGAGTCTTCGGTTTGCTCCACTGCAATAATCTTTATTTTCTTCTCCATTAAATTACAGATTAAATCATAAGTTGATTCAGAATATTCCCAATCAACAGATTCGGTTGAACCCAATGCGGTTTTTTGAATGTCTTTGTTAGGGGGTATAGCACTAATTCCACACAAAAATATTTTTTCAACAATGAAAGCGTCTGCAGTTCTAAATACTGAACCAATATTATTCATACTTCTAATATTATCTAAAATTATTATTAATGGAGTTTTTTTAGAAGACTTAAACTCTGAAACAGTTTTTCTATTAAGCTCAATATTTTTTAACTTTCGCATATTCAAAAATAAACAAAACATTGCCATAGTCTTATTGATTTTCTTTTTTTGATTTTCATAAAAGTGTACATTCGTAAAAAGCTTAAAAGTGCAAAAGAAAATAAAGGAAACCCCCTTAATGAAACAGTATAATAAAATCAAGGAAAAGTATCCTGATGCACTGTTATTGTTTCGAGTAGGGGATTTTTATGAAACTTTTGGAGAAGACGCCATCAAAGCAGCTTCAATTTTAGGTATAATATTGACTAAAAGAGGCGCGGGAAGCACCAGTGAAACTCCACTTGCAGGATTCCCTCATCATTCACTTAACACATATTTGCCAAAGCTAGTAAAGGCTGGGTTCCGTGTGGCTATTTGTGATCAGTTAGAAAATCCAAAGTTAACAAAGTCTATTGTAAAAAGAGGTGTTACGGAATTAGTTACTCCAGGTGTTGTAACAAATGATGCTATTCTTGATCACAAAAAAAATAATTATTTATGCGCAGTCTCTTTTGGAAAAAAAAATATCGGGATATCATTCATAGATATTTCGACGGGGGATTTTTGGGTTGGTCAAGGGGCTAAAAATATTATTTCTCAATTTTTACAAAATTTTAATCCAAGTGAAATATTAGTTGGAAAACCACAAAAAAAACTTTTTGAAACAAATTTTGGATCTCAACATCCTACATTTTTTATAGATGATTGGGCTTTCGAAAATGATTTTGCAATTGAAAAACTAACCAGTCATTTTGAAACTAATTCTTTGAGTGGGTTTGGAATAAGCGATCTTTTTGAGGGAAATAATTCTGCAGGAGCAATTTTACACTACCTCTCCGAAACTCATCAAAACAGGTTAAAACACATCACTAAAATTCAAAGACTAGTCAGTTCAGACTTCGTTTGGATGGATGATTTTACTATCAGAAATCTTGAATTATTTCACTCATCTAACAATGATGGAATTTCGTTAATTTCAATTTTGGACCATACTTTAACATCAATGGGTGCCAGACGAATGAAACATTGGCTCGCTTTTCCTTCTAAAGATATTAATGAAATAAAACTCCGACAACAACTAGTTAAATCAATAAGTGAAATTGAATCTGTTTATATGGTTCTTGAGAATTTCATGCCACTAATTATAGATCTAGAGAGAGTGATGTCCAAAATATCTACAAATAAAGTTGCTCCAAGAACTCTCGTTCAATTAAATAAGTCTTTAAATCACATCCCAATTATCTTAGATGAATTTGATAAAAGTGGAAATAAACATTTAAAAAATAAAATATCTAATTTTCCATCTATTAATGATATTGTTGATCTGCTTTCAAAAACATTAGATTCCGATGCCCCATCTTTACTTCACAAGGGGAATGTCATCGCAAAAGGTGTTTCAGAAGAATTAGACGAACTAAGAGATTTGCTCTCAACTACCAAATCTCACCTTGACAATCTTTTGAAAAACGAAATAGATCGAACTAAAATAAGTTCACTTAAGATAGCGTTCAACAATGTTTACGGCTATTATATTGAGGTGAGAAATAGTCATAAAGACAAAGTCCCTTCAGAATGGATTAGAAAGCAAACTTTAGTCAATGCTGAAAGATATATCACAGAAGAACTAAAGGAATTTGAAACAAAAATATTTGGTGCAGAGGACAAGATTAAAGTTCTTGAGGAAAATCTGTATCAAAAACTTCTTGATGACTTACAAGATTATATTCACACTCTAAAATCAGCTTCAAACGAACTCTCCCTGATTGATTGTTTATGGAGTTTTTCATATTCAGCTAAAAAATACAATTATATATGTCCAAAATTTATAAATGAAAATTCAGTTTTTATTGAGGACGGAAGACACCCGGTAATTGAACAAGAAATGTTTACAGATTCATTATATGTTCCAAACACTGTTACATTAAATGATAAGGATCAGCAATTAATTATGATAACAGGTCCAAATATGTCAGGAAAGTCGGCTCTTCTTAGACAGACAGCGTTAATAACAATAATGGGTCAAATGGGAAGCTATGTTCCGGCTAAATCAGTTAAGATGGGTATTATCGATAAAATATTCACAAGAGTTGGTGCAAGTGATAATATATCCAAGGGAGCTTCAACATTTATGGTTGAAATGAATGAGTCATCAACAATTCTGAATAACGTAACAAAACAAAGCTTAGTCTTACTTGACGAGATCGGACGGGGAACTAGTACTTATGATGGAATATCTATCGCATGGGCAATAGCTCAATTTCTTCATGAACACCCGAATAAACCTAAGGTGCTTTTTGCAACTCATTATCATGAGTTAAATGCTATGTCCGATCAATTTCCAAGGATTAAAAATTTTAATGTTTCAGTTAAAGAACTCAAGAATAAGGTTTTGTTTTTAAGAAAGCTTGAACCTGGAGGTAGTGCTCATAGTTTTGGTATTCATGTTGCAAAAATGGCAGGGATGCCATCGAGTATTTTACAAACTGCCTCTAAAAAGCTTAAAGCGCTTGAGTCAACTCGTGCACTAGAAGAAAGAACAGGTTTAATTAGTGAAGATGAATCTTCTTTGCAAATGACAATGTTTAAACTTGATGACCCACTTTTAGAGGAACTACGTGATGAAATAAAAGAATTAGACATCAACGCTCTTACCCCTATCGAGGCTTTGATGAAGTTGAATGAGATAAAACGGAGATTAGGTGTAAATTAAGTTTTAAAAATTTGAAATTTTTTTATTAAGCTATAATAGCTATTTATATGTTTATTCTATATTTGTAAACCTTTTGCGAAAGTAGCTCAGGGGT
>TARA_B110000444_G_scaffold51141_1_pt1 | contig 12379 bp, 11 predicted proteins | sample TARA_B110000444 | Tara Oceans TARA_B110000444 (sample SAMEA4398370) | marine metagenome | biome: Polar Biome; feature: [SRF] surface water layer (ENVO:00010504); material: water (ENVO:00002006), including particulate matter (ENVO:01000060) such as... | depth 5 m | reverse complement strand
GAAATGCGCCGCAAGATGCTCCTCAGGTCTAAGGCTAGAACCGCCAGTGCTTTCACAGCCTTCGAATAATCAAAGTGCATTGATCGCTTCTTCGTGGTGGGTCAGAAGGTTTCGTAGTTTGACCTTCAATGATGGAGTCATCATATCGTTGTCAACAGTCCACTCTTCTGGGTCTAGGATGATATTACGAGCAGTCTCGTATCCTTTCCACTTAGGTTCAAGCATGTTATTTGCTCTCAATTCAGATAGGAACCAAGTCTTGACTCCTTCATCATTACACATAGCAACATTGTCTTCAGGAACAGATACACCAGCAGCACTTGCTGCTTTTCTTAGTGCACTTGCTGCAGGGTGAACGATTAGGTATGTGTTTCTCATGTTGCGTCCATCAAGGATACATTGCTCAACAAGTGGGCTTAGTTTGAGATTCTCTTCAAGCGGTGCAGGAGATACATACTTTCCATTCTCTAACTTGAATTGGCTCTTGACACGGCCAGTGATAGATAGATATCCATCAACCATCTTTCCTAAGTCACCAGTTCTGAATCCGCCATCTTCAGTCATTACTTCAGCAGTAGCTTCTGGAAGGTTCCAGTAACCTTGCATAATGTTAGGACCGTATACGACAATTTCTCCTTCATCAGGTCGGTCTGGGTCGTCCCATGCACTCTTGTCGATTTCAACACGTACACCGTTAGCAGGCATTCCTACTGTGTTAAGACGAGATCCGCCCTTACCCATCCATCCGTTTGCAGATACGAGTGGGCTGGTTTCAGTAAGTCCATATCCTTCATAGCAATTGAATCCGACTTTCTGAACGAATCCAGCAACGTCAGGGGATAATGCAGCAGCACCAGACATACAGAAACGAATGTTTCCTCCGAATCGTGCACGTACTTTCTTCCAAACCAACTTGTCCCACAACTTGTCAAAGAAGCCACTAGGTGCGACAGCATCACACTCGACTCCTGCATTTGCGATTCTCTTTGCAGCAGACTTCTGAGCCTTGCCAACAAACATTTTCTTCAATCCAGTTGCGCTTTCGAACTGACTGTTTACACGGTCGTAGAACTTGTTCCAGACACGAGGAACTGCCAATAGTGCGGCAGGCTTGATTTCAATACACTCATCTGCAATCTTTGTTAGGTCGGAAATCAGATTGATGTGAACTCCCATCCTAAGCATCCAGTGTAGGTCGAATGTAGAACCGAATGAGTGAGCCCAAGGCAAGAACGCTGCGTTCTTGTCTCCAGGGTACAACTCGAATACTCCTTGTACACATAGTACGTTAGAAAGAGTGTTCCAGTTAGATAGCATTACTCCCTTAGGGTTACCAGTTGTTCCAGATGTGTAGATCAAAGTGGATAGAGATGTTGGGTCATCTGCGATTTCTGCTAAGTCGTCACCAGCGCGCCCCAACTGAACAAGTTCAGTCCATGAGCGAACGGTTACTCCTTCTGGAGGTAGTTGGTTTGCTGGGTCATCACCTAGCAGAATAACTCCTGCTTCAGGCCATGCATCATCATCTAGAGCATCACATAACTTGTCGAGAACTCCTGTGTTCTGTACTGCGACTACCTTTGGAGTAGAATCATCTAGAATGAAAGCCCAATCTTTGCCATGCTGATGAGTGTACATTGCAGTGTAAGCAGCGCCTAGAGCGTTTGCGCCATAGGATAGAGCTGCCCACTCGACAGAGTTGTCAAGAATAATTGCAACACGGTCTGCCTCAACGACTCCAATGTCACGAAGTCCCTTTGCAATAGCGGTGGTTAGGTCTCCAAATTCATTGTATGTGAGGTGTACTCTTTGCATTCCTGCACTTGGTATGTATCCAAAGCACGGTTCATCGCCAAACATCTTTTGGCTAACCATCAACATTTGGTACAAAGTTCGTGGGTCATCTCCCTCAGGTTTTACCCATTGTCTGTCTGAAGGTTGCTTAGGCCAAGCCATTTCTTTAGTAGGCATGACTTTGTCTGAGGCGGTATTGATTATGAATGCTCTCCCAGCAGAACATTTGTAACATTTGCACGCCAATCGGCCCCATCATTACGGTTTGCAAGCGGAGATGCAGGTGACGGATGCCAACATGTAGTTATCTCAATGCCAAGGCCATCAAGAGCCAACTGCGCTCTCTTTTCAGCATACTTTCCTATTCCTATTACTCTGGTAATTCCAAGTTCAATAACAACTTCACGCAAATGTTCATCACATGCTTTTAACAACTTTTTGACAGCATTTCCACTGATTTTGTCGGGTGTAATGTTTTTACCTGTCTCGCCCAGTAATAAAAGCGGGCAATGATTAACCAAAAACACATTTTTGTGGATTTCTTCAGGTGTTTTCCAGATTTGTTTTAGAAGTCCCCAAATTCTAGTTCCACTAACTTCTTGTCGCTCAAAATCTAATCCTACAATCGGGCGCTTAGGATGTCGCCCTTCAGGTTCAGTAATTGCTCCACTAATTTTCAAGAAATCTCTAGCGACATGTGTGGCTCCAAAAGGGACTCCGCATTGGGCCATTCCATATGGTCCAGGGTTCATTCCTAGCATCAAAGTAGTAGCTCCAAGACCTGAATACTGTGCAAGATAAGATTCATGATATTCCCAAGCATAATCCAGAGGATTTGTAATATGAGCAAGGTTGGTTTGTTTCAGAATAGATTTTGTCAAAGAATCGCAGGACTGAGAGAGTTTCCTCGCCGATTCAATAACTCCCATATGACCTCTCAACCAGTAAGTCATCAAAAACCGCTCGGCCAATAAGGTGTTGTCAGCAACACCGTCTCTGTACCTCAAATCGTGCGATGCCGTGAAATAGGGTAAGGATTGGGTGAGGGATTGATGGGTGCTAGTGTTGGAATCGACGATATGGCTCTTCATTTTCCACGTTTATACATGGATATGGAGGATTTCGCAGAAATGCGTGGAGCCGATTTCGGCAAATTAAACAAAGGGTTAGGGCTTGCTGCAATGGCGATTCCTGATGTCCACGAAGATACTGCTACTATGGGTGCAAACGCTGTTTGTCGCCTGATTGATCGCAATGGAATTAATCCAAGGGATATAGGTCGCATTTACCTAGGTACCGAATCCGCTCTTGATGGAGCAAAGCCTACTGCTACATACATCGTTGACATGCTTACTCATCGGTATGGTGAACGCTTTGGCCAGGATTGTTTTAGAGGATGTGACGTTGTCGACATGACATTCGCTTGTATTGGAGCAGTCGATGCTCTTCACAACACTTTAGATTGGGTTGCTCGCGGCGGCGAAGAAGATGGGCGAATGGGAATTGTGGTTTTCTCTGACAATGCAAAATACGACCTAGAGTCAACCGGTGAATATACTCAAGGTGCAGGAGGAGGCGCTCTTCTTGTTCGCCATAATCCTAGATTGATAGTAATTCCAGATAGATGGGGAGTTTCAACAACCCCTGTTCATGACTTCTTTAAGCCAAGAAGGCAAGTCTCTATTCAGAGTGTTATCGACCACGTTTTACAACTTGCAACTGAAGCAGGCGCTACTATTCGAGACGGTATGGCTGAAGCTATGATCAAGCATTTACCAGAATCCACAGTTCGTCGATTAGGGATTTTCGCCCATGGAGAAGAGAATGTCAATGTTCACAGAGATGAACCAGTATTCGACGGTCAATTCTCAAACCGCTGTTACCGAGAAGCGGTAAAGCAAGCCTTTACCGATTTTAGTGAGAAGGCGATAAAGCAAGGTAGATTCGACCCTGAAATGGATGTCATTATGACTGAACAATGGGCTAGAATCATCATGCATTTGCCATATGCTTTCCAAGCAAAGCGAATGTTCCCTGACGTATTCCGTCACGACCGTCAACATCTTGATTCATGGAAGGATGTTGAAAAAGAAATTGGCCAAATGCCCCTAGAGGAAGACTTCGAAACCGTTGAGGAATGGGAGAAGGAGATGGATAGTTACCGTCGTGCAGTTTCCAAGACCGAGGCATTCAAACAATTCGTTGAAGATAGAATCGAGAAGGGACAACGTGCATCTTCTTTGATTGGAAATCAGTATACTGGTTCGATTTTCCTAGCACTGATGTCAACCTTTGAGGCTGACTATGAGGAGAACGCTAACCTTGACTATATGACTCTAGGATTGTGTGGATATGGTTCTGGAGCTAAGGCCAAGGTGTTTGAGGCTGAGATTCAACCAACATGGAGAGAAATCGCAAGCCGCTGGAATCTATTCGAAAGGCTAGAGGGAAGAATGGCAATCGACCGTGTAACCTACGAAGCCCTCCACAAAGGACTTGCTAGAGAATCTATCATCACTCCTCACGGCGAATTTGCACTAGTTGATGTTGCTGGCCAAGGTGAAGATGAAGGAATGCGAACCTATGCTTGGGTTGGCGAGTGAATCAATTCAAGATCTTCTTGGTGTCGATGACTTCAGGAATCTGCATTCCAGCGGAATCAAACCAATCTTCCATACTATCTAGTGGTCGATTCTTTGAGCGTGCCTTCGCTCTTGCTCCAATTAAATTCCAAGCACCTTTTGCAGAAATTCCTGGAATTGCAGCCAATTGCTTTTCAGTGGCAACTTGCCAATCGATTCCTGTTTCAATTCCAGTGATGGAACGAGCTCCATGACCAGTGACCATGATTTGGGAATATGATTCTAGAGGTGCGAGGTAATTCATGCCCACAAGAATAGGGTATGCTCCTATCTGTCTGCCAAATGTGATACCTGCTTTACCGGTTATTGTGGAGTCTTTTGCCTCAGGCTCAAGGTGACGTGGCAGTCTTGTTCTTCCATCATGTGCTTCCCACCACACATCGTTCAGTATTGTACCAGTTGGCAACATCTCTTCGAGTAATGGTCCATCGAATTCTTCTCTGACACTATTTTTGAATGAACGGAAATCAGTACTATCGATTTCTTGGAAACCCTTTCCTTCAACTTGGCGAATATTCACTCGTCGAATCATATGGCCATCCTGTTTCAGTTCACGAAGTAATTTGAGATTAATATCGTAAGTCTGACTAGTCTCACCGTTTAATCCTGCAATGAAATTTAATCCAGGCAGAAGTTTTGGCAATCCCCTCTCACCACGAACGCGGCCATGTTTATTGATTAGAGCGATAGCGGATTTCAATTGATTGGAATCACAGTTTAGCCAGTTTGCTTCGTGAACATTAGGGTCTGCTGATTCAAGACCAAATGATAGTACTGCACCATCAGAAAGGGTTTCAACTAGAGTTTTTGTAATCTCCTCGGACTCTTCCAAATGCTCAGCAATGATTGACGGGTTCCCATTATCTGTATGCAAAATACCTAGTCTCTCATCATCACGCAAACCGTGTAGAAGTTTGGCTATTGGTTCTGGGTTTGGACGTGGATATTCCATGTCTACCACTCCTTCTGCCATGTAGGTGTAAGTATCAGTCATACCTCCAAGCCGAATATGTTCAACACCCATGTCGTGAGCAATCTTGACTTCTTCGATTATATCTTCAGGAGTTCGCCAAATTGGTACTCCTTTCTTTGGTTCAATACAAAACTTACAGCCACGTTTGAACCTGACACATCCTTGGTAAACTTCTACCTCATAGGTCAGAGGTCCATGTAAATCAGGATTCATGGTTACCGCTTTCGACCTTGCTCCTGCCTGCGCCCAATCAGTCCACTGTTCTGCAGAGCGTCTCTGATGTCTCCACTCACCTTGTGCTAGGTAATGTTCTAGAGTGGCATCGGTATCTTGTAGCGACAAAAACAGGTTTTGTCGTAATGGACTCCATCCTTGTTGCTTCCAACCCCTTATTGCCCAACCTCCACAAAGAAGCGGTATTTCTCCGGGAGATTTCGAGATAACATCACGTGTCTCTCTTAGAGAAATCGGAGCCCCTCGCAAATATTTACCAGGTACTACTGCTCCTGCCAATAGGACAATTCCTAATCGACCTTCTAGAGATGGGGGGTTGAGTCTGTATGAATCAATCGTGCAATATTCGTATGGGATACCGCGCTGTTCCAGAACTCCGCAGATATATCGAATGTGAAACCCAACATACGGTGGTACACCGAATGCTGCAGGCTCATCTTCATAGCCATCAATTACGAGCCAGGAGGCATCCTCCGACTGACCCATACTACGACCTCATTCCTTTTTCGGGCGGCGTTTCTTTTTGTTAGCGTCTTCTTCTTCTTCAGCAAGAGCTCGCATTTCACGAGAAGATTTGCCACCAGAATTCTCGCTAGGTTTGCCACCAGAATTGGTCCTACGATTTTGGTCACGAGGTTTGGATAGGTCGACTTTGATTTTTCGGCCCATCAGTTCATGACCATTCAATTTGCTTACAACATCTGGACCCTTTGATTCAGGTACGACTGTAACAAATGCGAATGCTTTTTTGCGCCCAGCATTATCTGTAGCCCAGTGTATGTGTGCAGAATCACAAAGGTCTTTGAATAAAGCAGCAAGATCATCTTCACTTGCTTTGAAAGGCAGATTTCCAACATAGATTCTAGCGCCATCTGGTTGTTTGCGACGTGGCTTTTCGTCTCTTGGAGCGTCCGCATCACGAACACCAATCTTTCTTCCTTTGATTTTCATGCCATTAAGCGCTTCAATAGCAGCATCAGCCATGCCTTTCTTTTCGAAGGTTATGAATCCGAATCCACGACTGTTTCCTGCATCATCCTTCATCAGTGCGAAGTCAGTGATTTTACCATGTTCTTTGAATTTAGAGCGTAGTTCATCATCTTCAACATCACGTGAAAGACCGCCGACGAATAGTCTGCAACCTGGACCTGCTTTTTGTCTGCGCTCTCTACCGCCACTGCCACCAGTTCCTTCGAATCTGAAGTAAGTACGCTCACGGCCATCTTCTCTAACATCTTCTGCAATGAAAGTTGCACGTCCAGCGCTTCCTTTGGCGAATTGGGCTTCAGCAGCACCACTCCAGCGTTTTCCAGCACCGTTTAGAGCGGACTTGCCTGCTTCTCCTCCGAAATCATCGGCCAAAGCACGGAATGATTGATTGCCACAAGTAGGGCAAGATACGTTCCAGTCACCGTTTTGCTCAGCAACAAATGTGTCTCCACAAGGAGGACAAAGAGCCCAAAGAACTCCACATTTTACGTCTTCACGCATATCGATTCTAACTACATTAGCCACTTCACTAACCTTAGCACGTACAATGTCTCTGCGACGAAGTCCGTCTGCAGTATTGTGAAGGAAACGGTCACATATTCTAGTGACGTGGAATTGAGCATATTCTTGGTCTGCCATAATCGAGCGATTTGGTTTTCCTTCAACGCTAAGAACTTTGATTTCTCCTGCCTTTTCATTGAGTTTGACTACTTCACCGATAACCATATCTCCTGGCTCTAGGCGAAGCATTTCGTTGTAAGATTCGATACTGATGACGCCTTCATTCTCGATGACAGTTCCTGTTAGCACTGCGATTAGGTCACCATTTTGTTCTGTGGTTCCCGCTCCGGGGCTATTCTTGTCTGCAGTGCCGACTACTGTTCCTGGGGTGACGATGCTCGCCATAATTTTCACACTCATGTTTGGGGGAGTCACCCTATGGGTGACGGGAAGGGATGTTTGAGGCGGGGGCTATTTGCTTTTGAACCCCTATCATTGGATAATTCTCCAGCATTTGATGGCAGTAGTACCCATTCTTGATGAATGGTGCTGATATGTTGCTGGCATTCTAAACTCACCTTGGAGTAAAACTTCTCCTTTGGGTAGGTGAGTCGCAGATGCGCTGTGCATCATGTGAACAACGGTTGCACATTCCATTGCTGCATCGATGAACGGCCTATCTGCGCCATGAGTTTGTACGCCCCATGGGGGATTAGTGATCACTAGGTCAACCTTGGGCAATTCAACTTCACCAACTCTTCCTTCGATTGTATTTCCTAGTTTGCGACACAACTCAGCAGCCTCAGGGTCACATTCAACAAATGTTACTTCAGCTCCCAGTAATTGTGCGCCATAGCCTAAGATTCCATTCCCTGCACCTAAGTCAAGGACAGTCTTTCCTTCAAGACCATCCTTTCCGTCAATCTGTGAAAGCCACAGGGCTGCTAGATTGCCCTCAGTCTGGTACTGTTCTAATTCCACGCTATTACATGGATTAGGAGGCAATTTCGACAAGGCAATCGCCAAGTGGCGAAGTTTCACATTGATCACCAACGTCTTTCTTGGTCGTTACCTTGCTGTTGCGAATAGTTTGCCTGCTGCATTTGCTGCGCTTGCTGCGCTTGTTGCGCTTGCATTTGCTGCAGTTGGTATCTGATAGATTCCGCTTCCATTCGAAGTCTAGCAACTAATTGTTCACCTGGTTGCTGACCGCCACAGAACCTACAGAAACGAGTATTGTCTGCTTGCATTTGTCCACAGTTGATACAGAATGCCATAATTGTCCCACTCCAAACTTGTCCTTGAACCCTCGCATTAGCTTACCATCTGCATGAACACTGGCCATGTTTCGAAATTCTGGGCTAATGCTCTTTCTGTAATCTCTTCAAGTCGAGGGTCAGTCATCATATCTGCAGGGTCAACACCGGCGTCTAGAAGTTCCTGGATCAAGTTTCGGAATTCTCTTTCTATCGCAGGTGTATTATCGACTTCTACAACTCCTGTAGGGAGTGGGATGCTTTCTTCTGTAATTGCTGGAGGTGCTTGTCCCACCACAGGAGATGGCGCATCTTCGACGACTTCATCCATCATCTTGGAAACAAATGCGTCTTCAACTGCAATCGGGACCTGTTCGACTTCAACAACTTCCTCAACCTCAGGAACTTCTACAATTTCAGGCTCAGGTTTTGCTAACCCAACACCTAGGATTTCGGCTTGTTGCCGAGCTAGTTCTGCTGCCTGTCTGCGAGGCAAGGATACAAACGCCTTTCCAACCAAGGCATGAATCGGATAAGGCAAGAAGTATTTCTCTAATGGTGGGAGACTTGGATGTCTAAAACATAGAATTGAATGCTTCTCAAATGGTCGCTGATTCGGAATGTCTACTACGAAAGGCACTGGTGATAATTCAATAGTACTTCGCAGCCATCCTTCTTGGGTGACTAATTGTTGCATCCATGGTCCCATGTCTGCATTTGAGATATTGACAAATTGGAAAGAAGCAGAGCGAGGGTCAAATCCCTGTTCGCTCAGCAGATGTGCTTCAGCACGTGGGCGATGGAATATCCCCATCACCGGTTGGCCATGGTCAATCATATCTCCATGGAGTTCCAGTAATTTCCTTTCTTTACGTGGGCAAAGAAGCATGACCTCAAGTCTTGCAGCGCCACCATCCCAGATTTCCCCCCATCGAGAATTGGCTTCATCCTTTAATTGTTGGAAAGTCATATTCGGAATCATTGCTGTAACGCCCATGCAACCACCATGTAAGCGAAGAGAGGTTGACTATTTGGTGATGTAGGATTCTTGGACAGCAAATTCTGCCAATAAAATAACTCCACCTGCGGCTCCACGGACAGTGTTGTGTGATAAAGCATCAAAGCGGATGATATTGCCATCAACTCGAATATTTCCTACTGTGGTAGTCATACCATCACCAGCCCATAGGTGGTCTTCTCGATTAGGTGATTCATCGATTAGCATGTTAACCTCTCTTGGTGATGATGGTAAATTTAATCTCGGTATAAACATCATTCTAGTCACTTCTTCAATACTAGTCGAGCGGCTGATCTCCACTCCGCATGAAACAAAGTGACCGTCGGGGTGTGGTACTCTATTACATGACGCTAAAACCGGGATTTCAATGTCTAACAGGTGTTTCAATTCAGCAACTAATTTCTCTTCTTCTCCAGGAATAAACGGATTAACGTCACCTGCTAAGGCATCTTCATCGAACAGTAATCGCCAACCCGCTCCAGAAAGTGCCTGCCTTGTTTGTATTGTAACTGACTTAATTCCAAGAGGCATCAAACCTTTGATTGGCATTACAACAGGTATTACTGTGCAGTTGGTCGCACAAGCATGACCATCGTATACCTTCATTGCTTCAGGATTTATCTCAGGAATAACTAGTGGTATTCCTGCAACTCTGCGAAAAGCACTCGCATTAGAGAAAACATGTATTCCTCTGGCAACAAGTGAAGGTTCTACAATTTCAGCCACATTACTAGGCAATGCAGAGAATGCTATGTCTACATCAGGAATGTCACTCATCGAGCAAACTAAAATGTCATAGTCAGGGCGAGGCGATTCCAATCTCCAGTCTAATTCTTCATACATCAAGCCAACATTCTTTGGAGAACCTGCAATCGCTACGACTTCAAAAAACGGATGTTCTCGAAGCAATTCTTGGAGCCGCTGTGCTACTAGGCCACTCGCTCCTAGAATTGCAACAGTGTACCGGCCCATCTTCAGTCCTCATGAGGCTTAGGGAAGATTTTCCTTATGATGAGTTTCCTTGCTATGGAACCACCATCTTTGATACTGCCAAGCTTGGCTTCACCAATTCTTTTTGAATAACTGATAGGAATATGCCTGATTGGAATGTTTTGATATGCGCAAGATGTGTACATTTCCGCTTCTATCTCGAAACGCATACTATTGAGTTGCAATCTCCTAATCGCTTCTTTAGAGAATACCCAAAAACCAGAGCACAAGTCGTTTATTGGTTTACCATGCAAAGCTACTGCGAGCCAAGTTAGCAATTGATTCCCAATCCAATTCGTACTGGTCATAGCGTCAGGCTGAAGGTTACCTCGTAGACGGTCACCTATGGCAATACCAGATTTTGGTAATGCCGAAACCAATTTTGGAATCTCTTCTGGTGAATAAGTGCCGTCCGAGTCAAGCATTACCAATACGTCATCATCGTTATCGATGAATTTCCTGAACGCTTGTCGAATGCCTGCACCCTTTCCTTTACCCCATTGTGAGATAATAGTACACCCAAGGCCTTCAGCAACCTCAAGCGTGCTATCGGTTGAACCTCCGTCAACAACTACCACCTTGGAATCAAAGCCTGCAGATTCCAATTCATCAAATGGTATGCGGTGGTACACATCGGCTAAAGCCCGCTCTTCATCAAGAGTGGGAAGCATGATGAATAGAGTTGGCACAAAATCTTGCACTAAGAACTAACAGTCAAGCCTTTCGCTTACATTGGGGCCGTTGAGATGATTTCAACCCAATGAACTCTTACTCCGGTTTCATCGATTAAGGTATCACCACGACCAGATGCTCCGAGGGGGTTTATCCAATACTTTGAGTCGCTAAGGATTTTGATGTCAAATCCTCCATTTCCAGCATATGTGCATGAATTATGCCATCCTGAACCTTGCAATAACTCACCATTAATTTCAGCTTCAACATTACCAACAAATTCTGTCATAACACAGACTTGGTAAGCCTCAGTATCGTCAACTGCAAAGCTGTGGGTACCTTCGGTGAGGTATAGCCTTTCATCGCCTAAGTTAAACGGGTCACGGCTTCTTTGTTCAGCCCAGGGGTCTGGCCGCATATTTTCGCCTTCAACCGCCTTGAAATGTGAAACCATCCTGTCGTCTTCAAGAATGTAAAGAGTAGATGCGCCGCTCGACCACTGCATTTCCCAATGAGTAGATGCTTGAATATACTGCATCATCACGCCTTTAGGTGATGCAATTGCGTGCGTAATTCCTAATTTTTGCAACCTTGGAATATCATCGTAAACGATTGCAGTAGTTGCCGCATTTTGAATAGAAAACTCCTGCTGCAAAATCCCCAGAGTGGGAATGGAGGTTACACCGATATGTTCTGGAACTGAATATGCATGCCCCCAGTGTTCATTTTCCGTATAAACAATAGAACCTTCTTCCAGATTTTCTAGCAGTTGGAATAGAACTTCATCTCCTTCAGAGGAAACGTGTAATTCATCGTGTTCAGATAATTCAGAAAGGGCACTATGAGCAATTCCACACAATAGCAAAGTCGCAATCATAATCGCTCTACCTCCATCGGAAGAAATACCTCCTTCAACACGAGATAATCTAAGGCCAACTAGGGTTGCAAGAGGTATGTGGAATGCATGCATACTCATCGAATAAAGTGTGTATGACATCATTGTGATGATAGTGAATCCTTCTAAACCCTCGAATAGATGAATCGATGAGAGTGCCCAATTTAGGCCAATCCAAACTATGAGTATTCGAGCAGTATTGTCATTGCGTAATGTCCATGCTGACCAAAGGCCAAGAGGCAAAAGAAGTCCAGCATAGATCGCCATCGGAGTTCCACCTTGCCATCCATATTCTGCAAATACTGCATCTCCATCAAATGTGGGTGCTAAAATTAGAACTACAAACAATGTAATTATTGCTAAAAATGAATATTGTATCTTTTCGGTTAGACTAATGCTTTCACTCCTGGATAC
>TARA_B110000444_G_scaffold7382_1_pt1 | contig 12380 bp, 15 predicted proteins | sample TARA_B110000444 | Tara Oceans TARA_B110000444 (sample SAMEA4398370) | marine metagenome | biome: Polar Biome; feature: [SRF] surface water layer (ENVO:00010504); material: water (ENVO:00002006), including particulate matter (ENVO:01000060) such as... | depth 5 m | reverse complement strand
AAAAATTTAAGAAAACCTGAACCCAGAGTAAATTTCTCAGCATAAGGATCATTTATAACTCGTTTTTCAGGTTTAGCAAGTGTTTCGATCATACGCTGTTTTGCCACACCTTGAGCGGTACCGTCTTTATTAAAGGATAACTTGGCTATGTGGGTGTCTACTTCCAAAATATTTGAGGCCATATGTATGTTTTTTGAATAAACAAAAATAAAGATCATTTGATTAACGAGTAAATGCCAATATTTTATTTGAAGAATACGCTATTTGTCTATCTTAGAAAAGTGAAAAAACTAATGAACGCTGAAATAATAGAGAAGTTAAAGTATTTGTCAAATTGGATGATTTATGATGATGCTCTTCACAGAAATCTCGAGTTTAAAGATTTTCAAGACTGCATAAAAGCAATAAATAGAATTGCTGTAGAATGCGAAAGGTTAAATCATCACCCAGAGTGGACAAATTCACATAATACTCTTGCGATACGGCTCACCACTCACGATAAGGGTGGGGTTACATCATTGGACTTGGAATTAGCGAGCGCGATCAATAAAATATATAATGAAGCTAAAAAGGATTAGAGCAGTATAGGCTTGAGATAAAAAGGTATAGCCCGAAAAAAAACCTAAACTCTATTTTCACAGAGTTTAGGTTTTTTTATGTTAAGCGTGAAATAATGAGAAAACAATCTCAATATTTATATTTCCTTGATTCAGCGAGATTCGCTCAATCCTTTAATGACAGATACTCCAGCTCCAAAAACATTATTATTGCCATATTTAGATTTTCCTTGCATTGCCCATTGCCTATCTGTTTCAGCTTGATATAATTTTAGAACAGCGGGTTGAGACATTAACTTTTTAGTCCTTACATCATATTCCGCTGCTTCAAATAAACCTTTTGATTTTGCAACTGCAGCTTTCGCTAAAGCTGTCTGCTCGGCTTCTTTTTTCTTCGCTAACTCATTTCGACCTAATTGCACTGCCGTTTCTTCGGCTAAGTTTGCAACCGCCTCTGGGATGTCAACATCAGTCATCTGTAATCTTTTAAATTCGACAAAGAACTCAGGGAGTTCAAGAGCTATGATTTCAGCCAATTTTGCCTCAGCTTCTGCTCTTTTTGAGATATTTAATTCAATTGCTGAGTATTGTGGAACAACCTCTTTACCTGCTGATTTCAAAGTTTTTAAAATTTTAATGTCAACATCTGTTATTTTGGTGTGAAGAGAATTTACTCTATCGGGATTCAGGTTATAATCTAACGATAATTCAACAACCGTTGACATATTATTCTTATCATTAAATTCAAACCTTTGCACAGTAGTTTTCTCTCTAACATCATATTCAACCATATTATCGATTAAATACATGATTCCTGCATGAAATCCTTCTGAGTAAACTTGACTCATATCTGTTTTTCCACCAAAAGATACTCTAACCCCTTTGTGACCGCTCATTACGGTTGTGCAAGAGCTTAATGTTAAAATTAAAGACCCTATTAGTATTGATCCTTTTCTCATGTTATTTTAATTTTAGTTATTCTGTTTTTAGCTTTTTTCTAATAACGAAAGTACGATGACGTAAGCTTCTACAAGCCTCTTATTTGAAAGAAGTTCAAGTGCCTACCTTCGTGGAATGAAAAAATTATTTGTTTTTGCGTTATTTTCTTCAATATTCATTATCAATGGTTGTACCAATGATCGGGTAGATGAAGATATCATTCTTCAGTATATCTCTGATAATAATCTGAATGCAGAACCAACCGGAAGTGGTTTATATTATGTTATAAATACTAACGGAAATGGAAATGTTCCAGATATTAATTCTATTGTAACAGTTGCTTACAAAGGAACATTAACCGACGGTACAATTTTCGATCAGTCTGATGCAAATGGATTAACGTTCCCTTTGACCAATGTTATTCAGGGATGGCAGGAAGGGATTCCTTTATTTAGTGAAGGTGGATCTGGTATTTTACTCATCCCTTCTGCTTTGGGATATGGAAATCAAGCAATTGGGAATATTCCAAGAAATTCAGTGTTGATTTTTGAAGTTACTCTTGTTAATGTCAATTGAGTTATTAAGATTAGAGAATAGTCTGCCAAGAGCATATTATCGATAACAGGTGATATGCTCATTACTGTGATTATAAATTGTAAATTCAGAGTAATAAAATATTCCAAGATGAAAAAATTTATTTACTTTTTTTTATTCAATTTTTTAATTTTTAGTTTATTCGCTCAAAATCCAAATTCAAAAGGAATTGCAATAGAATATCTTCAGTATCCGAATATCTCGTTGGAGTCCAATGTCAAATCATATTGGTTAACAGTAGCAACTAATGGAGCAAGTGAATATCAGGTACCGATTGAATATGGCGGCCCCTTTTTTAAATCCTTAAAAGAGTCAGCTAAATCAACATTAGCAATGGCTATTACTGGATCTAAGCCCGAACAATTAGGCCTTCAAGTATTGGAATTAGATCGACTTGGATTTAAGAAATCTCTTTCTATGGGTGATGCTGATTTACAGTTGTATTTTTTAATAAACTCTATTTCAAATAAGGGGCGTGTAAATACACTTAAAAACACTTCTTCCACGGCTGAAGCTCAACCCGAGATTTGGAACTACACTGTTGAGAGCACGATGAATTTCACTACACGGATAGAGGATAGCAAAAACAATCGAGTTTTCATTATAAATGAGAATCAAGCCACTTCGAAAGAATCCACATCAGAAAATTACAATAGCTATAAGGTGGCTGAAAAAGCCTTTAAAGATTTCAGGGGAGTGGTGTCGAAAAAACATTCTGATGAAATGCTTCAAGCTAATTATTATGTATTTAGAAAAGGTCTAGTTAATGAATTAGGTTACATAAAAACTAAGTATAATATGGCCTTTATTCGAGGCAAAGGTGGAAAATTCGATTATTCAGATTTATCAAATGCTTTCGAGGATATGAAAAGCGTTAATATGATTCTTAAAGATGTCTTTAAGGATAAAGCTAAACGTTATGAAAATTTAACCGATCCAATTAAAATAGAGTTAAATGGAAAATTAGATAATTGTATTAAGATTTGGGAAAATGCAATAAAAGAATATATTCCCAAAACGAAAAAAACTAGAATTGGCGACAAAATAATTGATCACTTATATTTAAATCTATCCGCTGCTTATTTTTTAAAAGATAACTGGAGTAAAGCATCAAAATTGCTAAAAGAAATAAGCGTTCGAAAATCCGAAATTAAAAAGGCCGAAGATTTTAAAAAATTGATCAATAGAACATCTCTAGCAAGAGATGGACAACAATAATATATTTATAAAAACTTCTATTTAGTGTCATTAAATCATTGTTTATTCATCTCATAGGAATGGATCTCTAGTTTGTCATAAGAAGACATAATTATTTTGATTTGGGGTTCTTACAATATTTAAATACAAAAGACTTAAATGAAAAAAATACTGATATCATTGTTTTTCATCCCTTTTATTGGTTTTGGCCAACAAAGTTCAAATTTTATGCATAATGGAATAAATAGAGAGTACATATACTATGCACCTGTAAATTTATCGGCAAATGCACCATTAGTCTTTGTTGCTCATGGCTATTCAGGTTCAGCTCAAGATATTTTGAATTATTCTGGTATGAATGCAATTGCAGATCAAAATAACTTTGCTGTTTGTTATCCGCAAGGCACAACGGATTTCTCAGGTTCTAATTTCTGGAATGTAGGTTACGAATTTCTTCCAAATTCGAATATTGATGATGTGGATTTTTTAGAATCATTAGCAGCCTACTTGCAAGTAACTCATCAACTTAGTTCGTCAAATACTTTTTTTACTGGAATGTCTAATGGAGGAGAGATGTGTTATCTATTAGCGTTTGACGGATCAAATGTTTTTAAGGCATTTGCTCCAGTCGCTGGAACAGTTTTTCCAAATGGAATAATTAATAATCTCTTTTCATCAAGTGATTCTATCCCTTTCTTTATAACTCATGGAGATAATGATAATACTACACTATATGGCGGTGATCCAAATGATCAATTTTGGGGGCCATATCTATCGGTTGATACATTAGTGGACTTTTGGGTGAACGTAAATTCTCTTACAGATATAGCTGTAGACACATTTCCTAATCTTAACAATAGTAATAAAATAACAATCAGTCATAAATACAGTTCAACTTTTTTAGATAATGAAGTATGGCTATACACGCATCAAAGTGGCCATAATTGGGGGGACGATGGAGATATGGTTATTGAACAAGAAATATGGAATTTCTTTAATAAGATGTCTACAAACCCTTCATCTGTAATAACTGAACATTTGCAAGAGAAAACTATAATTAAAGTTGTAGATGCCCTAGGAAGGCAATCGCCAGAGGAAAAGAATATTCTCCTATTTTATATCTATGATGATGGTTCAGTTGAGAAAAGAGTAATCTTGGAGTAAGTGAGGTTGACTCACAAAGTAAATTTCAGCGAGAAGTAGTAGTAAATTAATCTGATTATCTTGAAAGTCCATTAGAGGCAAAGAAGTGTCTGGTATGAAAGTATATTCAATATTATATTAGAGGAATGAGAAATCTTACAATTTTTTTCATTTTTTATTTTACCATCACCTCATTTAGCTCATGCAGAAAAATCCCTGAGACTTCACCGTCATCCTCGAATTTAATGGTAACAGGAGAACCCATACTAATCCCAGGGCATTTTTGGGTCGCTCAGTTTGATTTTCCAGGATCAATGGATTATTTCCAAGCAAGATCGTATGCTCAAGCACTAGGGCCGCGTTGGGATTTGCCATCTAGAGGACAGGCCAAAATAATGATGGTTAACAAAGATTCACTGCTTGAAATGAATGAAGAAACCTATTGGATACGCTTATCGTCATGGACAGATCAATCATCAAATAATATGGGTGGTTCTGCAGATGTAATGGATCTATCAAACAATGAGATACAAATGGCTCCCATCACCGCTAATCATTCGATTCGAGCTATATATCGATAATTATAAGTATTCTTTCGATCTTTAAACACTAGCTATATTGCAGTATGGATTTTAAAAAGCATTTTCTGTATGTCAAAAATCATGGTTATTTCGGCATTAATAGGCGATTAGACCACTTTAACGATAAGGATGGTAATCTATATACTGGTGTAATATATATACTCTCTTGCGTTTGGAATGGTGAAAAAAAAGAAGAGGATTTGATTGTCGAAGAATTGGAAAATGGTGATCTTACTGGAGATTTAGAATTTGCATTCATCGAGTTTACCTTTTCCCATGTAATAGATGCTTGTATTGATCGTAAGACAGAAGATGCCATGGATTTGGTATTTAAAGATGCAAAACAAGACAAAACATTCCCTTTTAAGAGATGGAATGAATACGAGGGCTTAGAAGAATTATTTGCTAAAGATGTAAGAGACTATGGTCAGTCATTAGCAAATCAATTTGATTTAAGGAATATTGAAGTAGAGATTATCGAAATGTTCCGGAAAAAATTTAAAAATCTTATTTGAAAGAGGATAGGTCTGTATTGATTTTAGATAATGTCTTTTGGCTTGTAGATTTCTAGGTGTCCTCTTTTCTCCAATTTACTTTCAATTACCATTTTTCTTGCCAGAGTTGATACCGAAAGGGGTTTTTGGGATTTCATAAGCCCAATTGTATTTAATCCTTGCAAAAATTTTATACCTGTTTTTTCTGATGACCTCATTAATTCAGGCTGTCTGATCAACATTGGGGGTTGGAATATTTGAATTTTTTTGAATTTGAGTTTCTTAACGGATTCCTCTAGGTCGCCTTTAATTTTAGGATAGAAAAAAAAAGATTTTTCATTTGCTCCAGTCGATGAAACTAATGAGTAATTATTAACTCCGTTATCTGATGCCATCTTAGCAAATTCGCACTGATAGGTATAATCTACAAGATATTGTTGTTTTAAACCTCCTGCTTCTTTTCTAGTTGTTCCAAGTGCAGAAAATAAAACATCTCCATTAATTAAATCTTGATAGTTACTTAGTTTTGAAAAATCAACTTCGTAAACCATTAATTTATTGTGTTCAATATTAGGTTTTCTCCTGACGAATATTGAGACTTTACTATATGCATCATCATTTAATAAGAGGTTGATAATTTCTTTACCAGTAGCACCGGTAGCTCCTAAAACTAAGGCGTGTAGATTTCTCATAGATTTTTTTTGTAAAAATAATTCATCCTTTTTTGTAAAAACGAATAAAAGTTCTTTTTATAAATTCGATAATATGACATAGGTGTTTTTGATTTAAAAGAATAGGATATGTTTATATTAGAGCATGGGGTTTAGACTATCATTGGTTTCACTGATCTTTCTCCTGCTTTCTTGCAGTAAGGAAACGGATGAGGGTATTAATAATGAAACCGATAACGGTACCCCAATCATTTATAACGAAAGGACGTTGTTCAAAAAGGATAGATGCACTTTTGAAGAAGCCGTTGAACAAATTTTAGAGATTGATACAATTCTCGTAGAGGCTGATTTTAAGAAACAGGATATGCCTATCTTCGAACTATGAAAAAGTTGGACAAAACAAAAAAATAAGTAATGGAAAATATATCAATCATAGCTCAGCTTATAGTGGCAGTGTCGATAATTATTGTTTGGGTATTTAGATTTGATAACATTGTTTTAGAGTTTAAACAATATGGTCTATCAGATTTAGTTCGAAATATTGTTGGCGCTTCTAAAATATCATTATCAACCATTTTAGTTTTAGGAATTTATTATGAAGTCCCGTTAGTAGCAGCCTCTTTATTAATTGCATTTTTAATGGTCTGTGCTCAGGCATACCATATAAAGGTGAAAAACCCTTTAAAAAAATACGTTCCCTCGGCTATGCTTTTATTGTTGTCTTTGTTTATCGCAGCATACAACCATGGTCTAATCTAGGTAATGGAGATTAACTTTATAATTCTCTTTTTTACAGGAATTTCTTTTATAATTTATGGTATAAATTCTTTTGTGTCTAAAAAGATGATCTCAGAATATGAGAGATGGGGATATAAAAATCAACGTATTATACTCGGTAGTTGCCAGTTATTAGGGGGGCTAGGATTATTTGTTGGATTAGCTATTCCCCCGTTACTTTCAGTTGCCTCTTTTTTGCTAATGTGCATGATGCTCACAGCTGTTTTTGTAAGGGTTAAATTGAAAGAAAAAATAGGTAAAATGTTGCCCGCAATTCTCTACGTGGCTCTCAATTTGGTCATATTCTATAATTCTACTGGTTGGTTCTACTCTTAACTAGAAAAAATCAAAATCGACCAGTATTATTTTTCAGCAAGAGAGGTTTAAAATATTTATAATAATATATCCTAGCTCATCACTAAGGGACTTAAAAGTTTCTGAATTTTAAACAGGGGGATTACTTGTGTGTTAATTCAAGTCGATTTCGCAGTTATTTTTTATAAATTCTTTCGCGCTGTAAGGCAGAGAAAAACCCTCTAAACTGAGAGCTTTAATTATATCATCACAACCGCTTTTTATGTTTAAAGACTTTTTTATTAAACCTCTTTGATAAAAAGCCATAGAAAAGACAGGGTTTAATTCTATTGCTTTATCCAAGTATTCAATCGCTTTAGATGGATCAGGTTCAAATCTCATATGATCAGAGACATTATGATACCCTCCACGCATGTCTTCGCTTCTTCCGGCAGGGATGATGTTTGTCATGGCTAATTGATAAAAATCATTAGCATCTTTAGGATTTTTAATTGGGAGAGCATCAAAAAGTAAATAATAGATATATTCCTGGCGTTCATCATATTCATAATCTAACGATTCAACTTCTCTCTGTCTTTGCTTGTTTTCTATTTTCTTCTTTGAGAATAATTCTTTCTTTTTTGCATTTGATTTTTTTATTTTTTTTAATAATGCAGAATCCGAATTTAGAGAGACCAATTTTATTGATAATGGACTGTCTAAACCATCAATGAATTCAGTATAAACCAACTCATCTTTTGAAATTGAAAATGAATAAGTATCTATTGTGGCATCTCCATAATCCCCTTGAAATCCTTTTTCTATTGTCAAACTATTTTCAGAATTTTCAATGATTGCTTGATATCCACACATATGACACTCTAAAGAGTTGCCGTATATATTTTTTGTATCGGTATCATCTTTAATAAATAATCCTGATGGATTATATGTTTCTACTTCTACCCATTGTCCTTTTTTACCATCAATCTCAAAAAACTCACCTGATTTTTTTAAAATTTTCACAGATATTCCATAATCTAGTTTACCTAGTATTTCCCCTGCTGTAGATGGGGTCTTCAAGAGATTATGGCCATCAACAGCATCAATATCATAAATGCTTTTGAAAGTTTCAATATCATCTTTTATTAATATGTATCCTTGATCAATAAAGAGCTTAATATTACCATCATTCTTTTTTAAAAAACCATCAAAAACAAAGCCTTTCTGTTTTTTGCTTAATTCATCCCATTGTTTGGACTTTATTTGGTTTATCGATTCAATGTCTCGGAACAAGAAACCCTCATCTCCATCTGTCCAAATAATATTATTATTTGCTTTGAGGAAAGATTCTTTTTCAGAGGCGGGATTAGGTTTTTCAGGTTGATAATTGAGCGTATTTCCTCTCCCTGAATAGCTCAGACTCAAGAATTCATTATTGTATTCAATTATATAATATTCCAAAGTATCAAAATCATTGAATATCGTTAGATATTCATCAAGCCTTTGATCTGCATCAGATATGCTTTCTTCTGCTCTTATTTTGAAATCATAAATAAGGGTAGATTCATTTCCTAGCCCTTTATAAAATATAATCCATTTTCCATTTTTAATTTCAATTCCAGAGAGAGGATCAACTGTGCTTATCCAACGCCCTTCCTTGAATTCTGTTGTTTTTAGAAAAGGTTTTTCAGAAAAATATTTATACCCAAAATAAACGATAGGAATAAACATTAATAGCAGAATTCGTTTTTTCATGAATACAATATAAGAATTATCAAAACTCTAATTATATATCCTACTCAAGGTAAGCCACCTTGTTATTAGAGGAATCAATTACTTAACTCAGAAGTCTCTATTTGGAAAGAAGAGGATATGCCTATCTTGGTAATATGGGGAGAATGAAACCTGGTTTTTCGTATACTTACAGTTGTGTTTTTGGAGCAATATCGGCATTTGCTGGATTTCTTTTTAGCGGCCAAGAAGGCACCAATTTCGAATATTTATATGTGTATACAGGATTAGGCGGTTTTATTGGTGGATACCTTGTATCAAATTGGCTTATCGTAAAACCTAATAATTATAATATCTCGAGATTAATAATCAGTGGTGTTATAATTGGATTTGTAAGTCCTTACACTTGTTGGTTAATTGCTTTTGGTTTTGATTCCTTAGTTAATAAGGAAACTGGTTTAAAGTTTGTCGAAAATCCAATAATGATGATCTTGTCTCCTGCTGGTATGACGCTAATGAATCTTTTCTTTTTTGGGTGGTTGATAATTCCCCTTGCTGTCGTTACTCTTTTACTCACAAAGAAAATATTACGGTCTAAAAGCCTTTAATCCTAAATTTGTGGAATGAAAAAATTAATATTTCTATTTGCGTTGATTATAGGTTTTGTTACAGATGCTCAATCTTGGGTGACAAAAGCAGATGCTCCTGAAGGCAGACATCATCCGATTTCATTTTCATTGAACGGAAAAGGTTATGCGATATCGGGAACGGATTCTATTGGTCAGTCAACTGATGATGTTTATGAGTATGACCCTATTAGTGATACGTGGAATGTTTTATCTGATTTCCCCGGTTTAGCCAGGAGTTATGGAATTGGAACGGTAGCAAATGGCAAAGCATACTTTGGTTTTGGTGCAACAGATACCGCTTATTTAAAAGATTTTTGGAGTTTCGACCCTACAAACGGAACGTATACTCAACTTGCTAATTGCGGTTGCTCTAGCAGAAAACATCCGGCGATGATTTCCATAGGAAATCGTATCTATGTTGGGCTAGGAAACGATGTAACTGGTGATAAAAATGATTGGTGGTTGTACCGTATTGACGACGATACATGGACACAATTGGCCAACTTACCTGGTCTTGGCCGACACCATCCTTTCATGTTTAATGCAGGAGGCGAATTATTTGCTGGCTTGGGTCATAGCGGTCCAACAATTTTCAAAGACTGGTATAAGTTAGATACAATCGCTAATACATGGACGATGATGAGTCAATTCCCTGGAGAAGGAAGAGTTGCAGGCACTCAGTTTAATATGCATGGCTATGGCTTTATATTAAGTGGTGATGGTGATAACCATAGTTTTATGAATACTGGAGAGATGTGGCGCTACAACCCAGCAACAGATACTTGGCTTGAATTCCAACCTCATCCAGGGAATAGCAGATGGGCTCCTGGGAGCTTTGTGATTAATAATGAGATCTTCTTCTTTGGAGGAGTAAATAGTTCGAGCAATTATCCAAAGGATTTATTAAGCTTTGATATTGCCGCTGCAACGGTTGGTTTTAAAGAAAACGTAATTGGAGATACCTATGTTTATCCAAACCCAGCTAAAAACAATATTTCTTGGGAATTTGATGCCTCTATAACTGAGGTTATTTTGATTAATACTATTGGGGAAGTTATTGCTTCTAATAATTTAGAGACAAAATACATGAACGTAAGTCATCTCAATCAAGGGGTATACTTCGTTCAGTTTTTATCTAAAAATGAAATACTCAAAACTTCGAAAATTATAATACAGCGTTAAGCTTTGTTTTCGTATCTAAACTCTAAAAAATCTAATTAAAACCGGATTGGTTAGGAGCTAACTGCCCTATTTCAGGACCTTGGAATTAAATAGTCAAATATTCTAGATATGTCTACCTTAGATAGGTATTCATTAAAAATGTTGATAAAAAAAATAGTTCCATATTATATTAAGGTTAGACTTCACCTAGTAAAGAGAGTGGTGATGGATGTCGCTAAAGGCTATTATTTCAATTATGCAGAAAGGAAGAATTTCAGAGATGAGTTTTCAAATTCTTTAGAGTTAAAACAGAAATTAAAACCCAATGAAGCGAAAAACAAAAACCTGTTAAGAGCAATAAAAAGTATTGAGCAGGTTCAGATAAATGCGAATGAAATATTTTCTTTTTGGCGAATTGTAGGGAACCCATCAAAAAAGAATGGATTTGTGGAGAGTCGTTCTTTAGTCAATAGCAAAATTGAAAACTCCATTGGAGGTGGGTTGTGTCAATTATCGGGCCTGCTATACCATATGAGTTTATTAGCAAATCTTGAAATCCTTGAAAGGCATAATCATTCTATTGATATTTATACCGAAGAAAATCGATTTGCCCCTCTAGGTTCTGATGCGACGGTAGCCTATGGTTACAAAGATTTAAAAATTCGAAATAATCTCAGTAGTCCAATAAAATTCAACTTTTCTATTGAGGGTCACAATATTAAAATAATGATGTTGCATTCCAGTTTAATTGGGCGCAACGTTGTTGAGTTTAAAAAAAATACTAGATCTGATGATAAAATTGAAATCACTACTTTAATTAATAATCAAATATTTAATAATTCAACATACAAAAAATACTCACCTAACAATACTTTTATTGAGAAATATTGATGCCGTTGATTTTTTTACTCGGTTATGTTTCTAAGGAAACATCAGTAAGTCATGGGACTTAGTTCTCTCCAAGTATCGTTAGTGTATTTAAGAGGCTCAGAGGTTAAGCAGTTGTATTATTCTGATATTGCCGTTTGCATAATGGCATAATTGTTGACTTTTTTCAGTTGAAATGAGAAAGATAACGGCACTATTTATATTTCTGACTATAATACTATCATCTTGTACGAAAGAACAGTTAGATGAAAATGAGGGCTTTAATATGCTGCTTATGGGGCATAGTTTTTTTAGACCTTATGCTGAGAGATTAGAAGAGGTGTTAATTGATGCTGGTTATAAGAGCCATAACCAAACTATCGTTTTTCGTGGAGGAGAGAATGGAAAAGCTCTGAATCTTTGGAATAGCACCGGCAGCGAAAACTCTCTAATCAAAGAAACTCTTGATAACGGCAATGTTGATTTTATGGGAATGACAGGTTGGAACGCGGTTTATCACCCTACTGATGGGTATCGAGAATGGATCAACTATGCGCTTGTGAATAATCCAGAGATTAAAATTTTCATATCAATTTCACCATTTGATTTTCCCAATGATTGGGAGCAAACAGCTCTAGATTACGGATTCTCATCAATAGAAGAGGCGTATGAATATCATATCAGCCAAAATCACCACAAGACCTTAATTGATTCTTTGCGTTCAGAGTTCCCTTCCACAAATATC
>TARA_B110000444_G_scaffold257888_1_pt1 | contig 12401 bp, 6 predicted proteins | sample TARA_B110000444 | Tara Oceans TARA_B110000444 (sample SAMEA4398370) | marine metagenome | biome: Polar Biome; feature: [SRF] surface water layer (ENVO:00010504); material: water (ENVO:00002006), including particulate matter (ENVO:01000060) such as... | depth 5 m | reverse complement strand
AAGGTTTATTATTTATTTGCAATAAATTTATTTTTTTAATCTTGAAAGTTTATAACGAAAAAATACTTGTAGTTGATGATGAAATAAGTATTCGCCAGATTTTAGAAACAAGGCTTTCAATTCGGGGTTATGAGGTTATTTTAGCTGCAAATGGTGAAGATGCACTTTCCTTATTTCGACAAGAACAGCCTAATCTTGTTATTTTAGATCTTATGTTACCTAAAATTGACGGTTATGAAGTTTGTAGTGAAATTCGGAAAGAATCTCAAGTCCCAATTATTATGTTAACTGCCCTCGGCGATATTAATGATCGCGTTATGGGACTTGAGCTTGGAGCTGATGATTATGTAATGAAACCCTTTTCTCCAAAAGAGTTAGAAGCCCGTATTCGTTCGGTTTTACGTCGAACTGAATTACAAAATACTCCCCTCGTCCAAAACCCTAATCGAAATATTCGTCAAATAGGAAAACTAGTTATTGACACAAATAAACGACAAGTTTTTAAAGGAGCCAAGCGTATTAGACTTACAGGAATGGAATTTAATCTTCTCGAATTACTAGTTAATAAGGCTGGGGAGAGACTTTCACGATCAACCATTTTAGACCGTGTCTGGGGTTATACTCCAGAACGTTATGTTGATACACGCGTTGTTGATGTGCATATTTCTAGACTGCGATCAAAATTGGAAGACGACCCAAGTAATCCTGATTTGATAATTACCGCGCGTGGAACAGGATATATGTTTCAAAATTACCAAAACAATACTTTTAGCTAAGTTGTAGATAATTTTTAATTAATATGCCGTAAAATCAAAAGTATTTGATGTCGTAATTTTTTTTTACCCATAAAAAGTTATTGCGAATTACCCCCTATATAATAAACGGTCTAAAAAATAAAAAAAAATTGATTCCACTAAACTACCTATACCAATTTTTTAATTCCATTAAATACCAGTTGAAAAAATAAATTATTAATGTGCAACTTAAATCAAAATATTTATAAATGTTTATTACCGAATTTATTAGAAATTCAGCGGGTTAGTTTTTGTTGGTTTCTAGAAAAAGGTTTACTCCAAGAGCTCGAAAATTTTGCTGCAATACGGGATTATTTGGGCGAGTTGGAGTTAAGTTTATCGGCTAAACAATATAAAATAAGACGACCAAAATATTCATTAGCAGAAGCTAAACGTCGCGATACAACTTATGGTATTCGTATTTATGTTATTGCTAAATTAGACTATTTAATTACATCAGAAAGTAAGCGAGGTGAGGTATTTCTAGGTGATATTCCTTTAATGACAAATGAAGGAACATTTTTAGTCAATGGAATTGAAAGAATAATAATAAATCAAATTGTTCGAAGTCCTGGTATTTATTATAAACGAGAAATCAGTAAACAAAATACTTCGATATATACCGCAAGTTTAATTTCAAATAGAGGTACTTGGGTTAAGTTTGAAATTGATAAAGATGAACTTATTTATGTTAAAGTTGATAAGGCAAAAAAGCTCTCAGGTTATGTTTTCTTTAAAGCTTTAGGGTTGAGCGATTCTGAAATAGTTGCTAATTTAGACCAACCGGAATATTTTCAGAAGACGATACAAGGTTGCGAAATTACAACTATTGAAGACGCTTTTTTAGAAGTTCATAATAAATTACGGCCGGGAGAACCTGCTACTGTAAAAGGAGGTCAACAACTATTATATTCCAGGTTTTTTGATCCAAAACGTTATGATTTAGGCTACGTTGGCCGTCATAAAATTAATCAAAGATTGAATCTTGATATAGGTGAAGATGTACGTATTTTAATTCCAAAAGACGTTTTGGCTATTATTAATGAGCTGATAAATTTTCGCCTAACCCCTACCGTTGAAGATGATATTGACCATTTAGGGAATCGTCGAATTCGCTCTGTTGGTGAATTGTTACAAAACCAGGTTCGTATTGGATTAAATCGTTTAGAACGGATTGTTCGTGAGCGTATGACGATTTGTGAGCAAAAATATTTACGTGTAAATATTTTAATTAATCCAAAACCACTAGTTTCATCTATTAGAGAATTTTTTGGCTCCAACCCGCTTTCACAGTTTATGGATCAAACAAACCCATTAGCCGAATTAACTCATAAACGCCGTTTATCTGTACTTGGTCCTGGTGGGATTACGCGAGATCGAGCTGGTTTTGCTGTACGTGATATTCATCCTAGCCAATATGGAAGAATTTGTCCTGTTGAAACACCGGAAGGACCAAATGCTGGATTAATTGGTTCTTTATCTACGTATGGGCGTATTAACTCTTATGGTTTTATTGAGACACCCTTTTATGAAGTCAAACAAGGCCATGTAATTAAAAAGGATTTTCCAATTTATCTAAATGCAACTAAAGAAGATCAATATCGTCTTGCTGCCGGTGATTTATTAATAAGCGAAAAAAATTATATTCAAGGATCACGAATTCCAGTTCGATACCGCCAAGAATTGATTACTGTAGAACCGGAAGAGGTTGATTATGTTGCCATATCACCAATTCAAGTAGTTTCATTAGCTGCCTCGCTTATTCCATTTCTTGAGCACGATGATGCTAACAGAGCTTTAATGGGTTCGAATATGCAACGTCAATCAGTACCTTTATTGTATTCGGAAGCCCCTCTCATAGGGACCGGTTTAGAAGGACAAACAGCTCGTGATTCTGGAATGACAGTATTAAGTCTTCATAACGGTAAGGTTACTAAGGTGAGCGATGGGCAAATTTACATTCGGGATAAATCTAATAACGCAATCAAATATGTACTTAATAAATATCAAAGATCAAATCAAGATACTTGTATAAACCAAGTTCCACTGGTTTGTATTAATGAGAAAATATTTACAGGTCAAGTATTGGCTGATGGTGCTTCTACTCAAGGCGGAGAATTAGCAGTAGGACAGAACATATTAATTGCTTATATGCCTTGGGAAGGTTATAACTATGAAGATGCTTTTGTAGTAAGTGAGCGTCTTATTTATGACGATTTATTTACATCTATTCATATTGAAAAGTTTGAAATTGAAATACGTCAAACAAAACTTGGATTAGAAGAAATAACAAGAGAGTTACCAAATGCAAGCGAGGCTTCATTACGCAATCTTGATGAAAATGGAATTGTTAACATTGGTGCTTGGGTTGATTCAGGTGATATTCTTGTTGGTAAATTAACACCAAAAGGAGAGTCAGATTATCCCCCAGAAGGAAAATTATTACGTGCAATCTTTGGTGAAAAGTCTCGGGATATAAGAAACACATCATTAAAAATTCCTCATGGAACTTGTGGGAGAGTTTTAGATGTTAAAATATTTTCGCGCAGTAATCGGGACGATTTACCACCTGGGACAAATGAAATTATTAAAGTTTATATTGCCCAAACTAGAAAGATTCAAATTGGAGATAAAATGGCTGGGCGTCATGGTAATAAAGGTATTATAAGTAAAATTCTTCCACGTCAAGATATGCCCTTTTTACCAAACGGTCAACCAGTAGATATTCTATTGAATCCCCTAGGTGTTCCTTCGCGTATGAATGTGGGACAAATTTTTGAATGCTTGTTAGGTCTAGCAGCCGAACAATTAAATGCAAGATTTAAAATTGTGCCTTTTGATGAAATGTATGGTAGTGAAGCGTCACGAGCTTTCGTAAATAAAAAATTATTAAGCGCAAGTAAAGAACAGCCATGGGTATTTTCCACTAAGCATCCTGGGAAAGTAATACTCCGCGATGGGTTAACAGGTAAAAATTTTGATAACCCTATAACTGTTGGTAAAGCTTATATGCTTAAATTGGTTCACTTGGTTGATGACAAAATACACGCTCGCTCTACAGGTCCTTACTCTTTGGTTACTCAACAACCATTAGGGGGTAGAGCTCAGCAAGGTGGTCAGCGTTTAGGTGAAATGGAAGTTTGGGCTTTAGAAGCTTTTGGAGCTGCTTATACATTACAAGAACTTTTAACAATAAAATCTGATGATATGCAAGGTCGAAATGAAACTCTTAATTCTATTGTTAAGGGTCGACCCATTCCTCGACCAGGAACTCCTGAATCCTTTAAAGTTTTAATGCGTGAACTTCAAGCTTTGTGTCTTGATATTGCTGCTTATAAGGTTAACTTTGGCTCTGATACAAAATTAGATGATAATGAAATTAATTTAATGGAAGAGTTTTCAGAAACAGTTGATTTTCAATCTTCGGAAAGTAAAGATAAAACTGATGATCATTATCTTAATTATCAGACTCCAATTGATTCTAAATTTTTTGTTGATGACAAGGTTTAATTAATTATTCATATTTTAATTATTAACTAATTTTTTACAGTTAAATTATGTTGAGGATAGAAAAATCCTTTGATTACGTTAAAATCAATATTGCCTCTCCAACAAGAATACGTAGTTGGGGTGAGCGTGTTTTGCCGAATGGGCAAATTGTTGGAGAAATTACAAAACCAGAAACTATTAACTATCGAACATTAAAACCTGAAATGCATGGGTTGTTTTGTGAGAGAATATTTGGTCCAGTAAATGATTGGGAATGTCACTGTGGTAAATACAAACGCGTTCGACATAAAGGAATAATTTGTGAACGTTGTGGGGTAGAAGTTATTGAATCAAATGTTCGTAGACATCGAATTGGATTCATTGAGTTAGCTTCACCCGTTACACACGTTTGGTATGTTAAAGGCCGTCCAAGTAAAATTGCTACAATATTAAATATTTCTCTAAAGGAATTAGAACAAATAGTTTATTTTAATTCTTATATAGTAACAAATTCTGGTACAAGTAATGAATTAACAAATAAACAGCTCTTAGGAGAAACAGATTGGGCAGCATTTGATTATGCCAACGAAGGAAAATCTGATGTTGAAATTTCGATTGGAGCTGAAGCTATACAAACTCTTATGGCACAAATGGATCTACCAGAAGAGTCTAAAAACTTAAGAGCTTTAATTCTAAGTACGAAAGGTCCTGAGCGCGAGAAATTAATTAAACGGTTAAGGGTAATAGATCAATTTATTGCTTCTTCTTGTAACCCATCTTGGATGGTTTTAACTATTTTACCTGTCTTACCTCCCGATTTACGACCAATGGTTCAACTTGATGGGGGTAGATTTGCAACATCCGACCTTAATGATTTATATCGACGTGTAATTAATCGAAATAACCGTTTAGCCCGTTTACAAGAAATTATGGCTCCCGAATTAATAATTCGTAATGAAAAACGAATGTTACAAGAAGCTGTTGATGCATTAATTGATAATGGTAAACGTGGAAGAGCAGTTGTTGGTTTAAATAACCGTCCCTTAAAGTCATTATCCGATATTATCGAAGGTAAACAAGGTCGATTTCGACAAAATTTATTAGGTAAACGTGTTGATTATTCTGGTAGATCAGTAATTATTGTTGGTCCCGAATTAAAACTGAACCAATGTGGGTTACCAAGAGAAATGGCGATAGAATTATTTCAGCCCTTTGTTATTCATCGTTTAATTTATGAAGGTTTAGTAAATAATATTAAAGCCGCAAAAAATATTATTCAAAAAAACGATGATTTAACTTGGAAAATTTTAGGCCAAGTCATGAAAGGCCATCCCATTCTTCTTAATAGAGCACCAACATTACACCGTCTTGGTATTCAATCATTCGAACCTATTTTAGTTGAGGGTCGGGCAATTAAACTTCATCCTCTTGTTTGTCCTGCTTTTAATGCTGATTTTGATGGTGATCAAATGGCCGTCCATATTCCATTATGTCTTGAGGCACAAACTGAAGCTCGGATTTTAATGTTGGCTCCAAATAATTTTTTATCTCCAGCTACGGGAGATCCAATTTTAACACCAAGTCAAGATATGGTACTTGGATGCTTTTATCTTACGGCAAATAATCCATCTCAACAAAGCTCTGAAAATTATTATTTTTCAAGTTTTGATGATATGTTGACAGCTTACCAACAGGGTCAAATCGACTTACATACTTTTGGTTGGGTAAGATTTGATGGATTGGTTGATCAACCTTCTTATGATAAAAGTGAATATCGTTCAGACAATACAAATGTTCTTGTTTCACCCTACGAATTAATCAAACGAGATAAAAATAATGTTCCCATAGCGAAATATATCCGAACAACGCCCGGAAGAATTCTTTTGAACGAATCTTTTACTTAGTATTCTAATTCATTCATATAAGTTAAATGCAAAACGAATTAAATAAAAAGTTACCATTTTATAATGAAGTAGTTAATAAACGTAAACTACAAGGTTTAATGTACGAGACCTTTAATAATTATGGTGTTGTTAAATCTTCTTTAATTGTTGACAAGGTAAAAAATTTAACTTTTCACTATGCTACACGTTCAGGAATTTCTTTAAATGCAGAAGACTTACGCGTACCATATCGTAAAAGACAATTAATTGGACTAACAAGTGCAGAAGTTGAATCAACTGAACAAAGATATAGCGTCGGTACAATTACAAGTGTTGAGCGTTTTCAAAAAGTTATCGATATTTGGAATAATGCAAGTAATACTTTAAAAGATGAAGTTTTGACTTATTTTAGAGAAAGTGATCCTTTAAACCCGCTATATATTATGGCTTTTTCAGGGGCAAGAGGGAATATTTCACAAGTTCGCCAACTAGTTGGTATGCGTGGTTTAATGGCTGATCCACAAGGGCAAATTATTGATTTACCAATTAAAAGTAACTTTCGTGAAGGTTTAAAAGTTACTGAATATGTTATTTCTTCTTATGGTGCGCGAAAAGGGTTAGTAGATACAGCTTTACGAACAGCGGATTCTGGGTATTTAACTCGGCGTTTAGTTGATGTTGCTCAAGATATTATTGTTCGTGACGAAGATTGTCTAACAACGGAAGGCTTATCTTATGAAGATTTATTCACTCGTTATAGAACTTCTTTGTCATATAAAGATAGATTAATTGGAAGACTCCTTCTTGAGCCTGTCTTTTCTAAAGATAAAACTACATTATTAGCACCTGCAAACACTGAGCTTACGGTTTCGGTAATTACTGAATTAGAAAAGCATAATATTCAGGCGGTAAAAGTGCGTTCGCCATTAACGTGTAATTCAAATAGGTCTGTTTGTCGTAAATGTTATGGTTGGCATCTATCTTATTCCCGAATTGTGGATCTTGGTGAAGCTGTTGGGATAGTTGCTGCTCAATCAATTGGTGAGCCTGGCACTCAATTAACAATGCGAACATTTCACACGGGTGGAGTATTTTCAGGTGATTTAACTCGCCAAATTCGCTCACCTTTTACAGGAACAGTTTTTTATAAATTAAAGTCCGAAACATTGTTAGTTCGAACAATGCATGGAGAGAAAGGTTTTAAGTTAAATGAAAGCGTTTCGTTAATTATTGAAAATTCAGATGGAACCTCCATTACTTTACAAATTCCTGATGGCAATATTTTATTAATAAACAATGGACAAAAAGTTTATGTAAGTCAAATTCTTGCCGAGATTAAAAAAGATGCAAATCTGATTCTAGAGGAAGATAGTAAACATGTATATACACAACGTTCAGGAGAAGCTTTTTTCCAAAACTTGGAAATAAATACAACAGTTGATAGGCAAGGTTCGGTTAATAAAATCAGTAAAGGTTCTGGATTAATCTGGATTCTGAATGGAGACCGTTATTCTTTACCAACATCAGCTGCTATGCAAATTCGCGTAGGGGCTGAGCTTTCTTCAAAAAGTATTCTTGCCAGACAACAAACTTTAAATCAATATTCTGGTTTAGTTAAGTTTGAATCCACAACAAATGGTAGAATTTTGAAGATTTTAAATTCTTCATTAATGTTAAATAATAGTAAATTATTAACATGCGAGAATGAAAATACTATCTTGACAATTTTAAACCAAAATATCGAAAAAGTTTTTCAACTTAAGGTTAAAAATAAAGACTTCTTAACAAATGGCCAAACAATTGCAGTTTTAGATGAAGATCTTTATAAAACACAAACGGGTGGAATTATTTGCTACGATATTGATGAAACAAAAAGTAATAAAAAACGACGCAGTACAAAAAAGGTTTTTTCTGGATCTCTTTACTGGATACCAGAAGAAACTCATGTTTTAAATTCTTCTCTTTTAGAAAGTTTAAAAATAGAGTCGGATAATCTTATTCAAAAAGGGACTGAAATTTGGCCTGGTAAATATACTAAATTAGGCGGGTTAGTTCAATTTGACGATATTACACAAGAACTAACAATTAAACCAGGGGAACTATTTTTATTAAATAACCAATTCTTAAAAAAGAAGCTGGAGAAAAATTATTTTATCAAGCCCGGGGAAAAAATTATTGGTAATATTATTGCTCAAAAGCTTTGTTATAGTGAATATATTGAAATTAATAATTTATCTTATTTACTAATTCGCCCCGTTCAAACTTATAAAGTACCTCGGGAAAAAGGATTTTTTCTTGAACATCTATTTTTTCCAAAGAATGTTCATCAAAATATTAAATTAAAAACTGTAAAACGCATCTTTTTTAAGAATTGGGAAAAGGTTAAATCTAATACTCCCGTAAATTTACTTCAAACTTTTCTTGTTTTAGATTTAAAAACAAAAGCATTGAATCTTCAACCTCAAATTGAATTTATCCCAATACCAAATACGATAAATGCCTTTAGGTTGAAAGTTTCACTGTATGAAGTCTTTAAAAATGGAACAATTACATCAAAAGATGTTAAAGAAAATCTTATAACGTCGACAAATTTTTTAGTAAAAGAAAATCAATTTATTTATCCCAATACTATTGTTGCAGAAATTTGCATAACAACAAAGTTATTAGGTACTCTTATTGGGGAGCACAATAATATTGCTGGTAGTGTAAAAGATATTTTAATTTTAAAAGATAATGATATTAAAGAAATTCCTTGGTCGTCCTTGAATGACAGTTTGCAAGTTAACGTTGGAGATTTAGTTCGTGTCGGATGTTCTATCACGGAATCCTTAAAATCGCCATATTCTGGACAAATTTATAAAATTACTGACGATAATATTACGATTCGGTTAGGACGCCCTTATTTAATTTCAGAAAATAGTATTTTACGTGTTGATTCCGGTAATTTTGTTCAACGTGCTGATATTTTAGCGACTTTAGTTTATGAGAAATTGAAAACAGTCGATATTGTTCAAGGTCTACCAAAAGTAGAAGAGATATTAGAGGCTAGAAAAATAAAGAATAGTTGTTTATTATCTCCAGCTGAAGGACAATTGTATATAAGAAGTTCACTTGTGGAAATTGTTTCTGAGAATGGTATTGTTATTTCAATCCCATTAGCTGCAAAAGAGAAGGTTAAATTGACAAACGGGGATTTTGTTAATGTTGCTTCTCCGTTAACAGACGGACAAATCAGTCCTCACGAAATGTTGAACACTTTGTTCGAATATTACCGTAAAAATATGGATGTAGACCTTGCTTGTAAATTAAGTTTCAAATATCTTCAACTTTTTTTAGTTAACGAAGTTCAACGTACTTATCTTGCTCAAGGAGTACAAATTGCTGATAAACATATTGAAGTAATTGTCAAACAAATGACATCAAAAGTAAGGGTTGAGGAAAGCGGCGATACAACTCTATTACCTGGTGAAATTCTTAGTTTATATCAAGCAGAAATAATAACAAAAACAGCTCGTTCTGTAAATGATAAACCCCCAATTTACATTCCTATTCTTTTAGGATTAACAAAAGCTTCATTAAATAGTGACAGTTTTATTTCGGCAGCCAGTTTTCAAGAAACAACACGTGTACTGACTGAAGCAGCAATTGAAGGAAAAAAAGATTGGTTAAATGGTTTAAAAGAAAATGTTATTATTGGTAGATTAATTCCAGCTGGAACAGGGTTTAATTGTTACGAACATTTAAAAAAAGTGCGAAGTTTTAATTTAGAACGTGAAAAAGTGCCAAATACTAATTTACAAATTGTGAAGGAAAATATTTTAAGTTTCCGTGCGAACAGTAAATAGTTTACGGTGGGTTTCTGTTTTTTTTTATTTAATTTTGTAGTACATTAGACGAGTACAATAATTTAGTTATTTAGTAGAAATTATACAAACATGGCCCGTTACACAGGAGCAAAATTAAGGGTAACTCGTAGGTTAGGAGATCTTCCTGGTTTTACAAGTAAAAAGGCCAAGTCAAATCAAAGACCTGGACAACATGGCGCAACACAAAAAAAACTTACTCAGTATGCGATGCGATTGGAAGAAAAACAGAAGCTTCGCTTTAATTATGGGTTAAGTGAAAAACAACTTATGAATTATATAAAAGCAGCTAAGCGTATTAAAGGAGCAACAGGTAATATTCTTTTGCAGCTTTTAGAAATGCGCCTAGATAATATAGTTTTTCGTTTAGGTATGGCACCAACGATTGCTGCTGCTAGGCAAATAGTAGGACATAAACACATTATGGTAAATAACAAATGTGTTTCGATAGCAAGTTACCAATGTCAGCCGGGTGATATTTTAACCGTTAAAGATGCTAAAGTATCAAAAGATATTGTAATTAATTTCTTAGAATCACCTGCTTTATCAAATATTCCCCAACATTTGGATTTTGATAAGAAAACCCTAACAGCAAAAGTATTAGGTATCGTAGATCGTGAATGGGTTGCATTAAAGATAAATGAATTATTCGTTATTGAGTTTTACTCACGTAAAATTTAATTCTTTTATTTTATTTATGTACAAATATTGAATATTTTTTTTTAGATTCGTTTATATATACTTTTTAAGTTACTTAGCCATTACAAAATTAACAATTATATGACAGTTATTACACTTGGAGAATTATTAGATGCAGGCGTTCATTTTGGCCACCAGTCAAGTCGTTGGAATCCAAAAATGTTTCCATATATTTATACGGAACAAAACGGAATCCATGTAATTGATTTAGTTCAAACTGCTCGTTTATTAACACATGCTTACAATTACGTTCAAACAGCCGCAAAAGAACAAAAAACATTTCTTTTTATTGGTACAAAGAGACAAGCCGCAGCAATTATCGCTGAAGAGGCACAAAAATGTGGGGCGCATTATGTAAATAAACGATGGTTAGGAGGAATTTTAACCAACTGGTCTACTGTACAGTCACGCGTAGAATACCTTAAGGAACTAGATAAAAAAGAAGAAAGTGGGGAAATTGATAAATTACCCAAAAAGGAAGCAGCGTTATTACGTCGTGAGCATGATAAGCTTTCCCATAATTTAGGTGGTCTTCGTGAAATGAAACAAGTGCCGGATATCGCTATTGTCGTTGATCCAAAACGAGAAAGTACAGCAGTTGCTGAATGTCGAAAATTAAAAATTCCAATCATTTCAATTTTAGACACAAATTGCGACCCAAATTTAGTCGATATACCAATTCCCGCAAATGATGATGCAGTTCGTTCTATTAAATTAATTCTTTCGGCATTATCTGATGGGATTTTACTGGGTCGCCCAACGACTATTTAAGAAATTAAAAAAAAACGATAGTAAAAGTGTACCTTGTTCCATTGGTTAGGTATAATTAACATAGGCAATAAGAAAAAATTTGCATTACTCATACCGAGTTATAAATCTGTTTATGTTTTTTTCGTTAGCTGCTGTTGAAGTAGGTACACATTTATACTGGAACTTTGCCGGTTTAACTGTACATGGTCAAGTATTATTAGTTACATGGCTTGTAATAGCGATAATTTTAACTATTGCAGTGCTTGGTACTTTAAAACTTGAGCAAGTTCCAAAAGGATTACAAAATTTCGTTGAGTCGGTTTTTGAATATGTTTCTGGCATTGCAAAAGATCAAATCGGTGAATACGAATATCGTCCTTGGGTTCCTTTCGTAGGTACTCTTTTTCTATTTATCTTTGTAGCAAACTGGCTGGGTGCTTTAGTACCTTGGAAACTAATAACACTTCCTGAAGGTGAATTAGCTGCTCCAACAAATGATATTAATACAACTGTAGCATTATCGCTACTAACATCTATAAGTTATTTTTACGGTGGCTTAAAAGCAAAAGGTCTAGGATTTTTTGCGCGCTATATTTCACCAACTCCGATTTTCCTACCAATTAATATTCTGGAAGATTTTACTAAGCCACTTTCGCTTAGTTTCCGTTTATTTGGAAATATCCTAGCTGATGAAATCGTTGTATCGGTTCTATGTTTATTAGTTCCGTTATTTGTTCCGTTACCTGTTATGGTTCTTGGTATTTTTGCAAGTTCAGTACAAGCTTTAGTGTTCTCAACACTTTCTGCAGCTTATATTGGCGAATCTATCGAATAATTTGTAGAATCCCGAATTTCCTTAAACGAAATTTGCTAATCTCGTAAACGTAGAATTTTTTATTAAAAGAAAATAATTTCCTATGAAC
>TARA_B110000444_G_scaffold245943_1_pt1 | contig 12435 bp, 9 predicted proteins | sample TARA_B110000444 | Tara Oceans TARA_B110000444 (sample SAMEA4398370) | marine metagenome | biome: Polar Biome; feature: [SRF] surface water layer (ENVO:00010504); material: water (ENVO:00002006), including particulate matter (ENVO:01000060) such as... | depth 5 m | reverse complement strand
AACTGCCAGTTAACAATCCATAGAATCATCAAGACTGCTCCAATAGAGGTTAGAACAATTGGCGCGGTACCGTTTCCTAGTTGACCTGCCTGCATGAAAACCATAATGAAACCAATGAGCGATGATACGCCAATATTGTTGACAAACAATCCGTGTAGGAAGAGAGGTTTTGAACCATCACCGCGAATATATCGTGTGGATGAGGTATATTGTCCGAGGTTACGTCCTGTCCATATTGGCAACACTACGCCATTAAAGATGAATATCAGACCTGCACCAGCAAAAAGGAGAGTAGTTGCAGTACCGCCACTTGCGCCACCAGTTGTAACAGACATAACCAATGCACCAATCAGGACTGAGAAATTTACAGTGAAATTAACCCACCATGAAATAACCCGATTCAAACTCGAAGCGATTTCAAAATCGGATGACAGGCCTTCAGGACGAGCCTTCTTTACCTTAGGATTCTTTTCCTTTTTTGCTTTTTGAGGCGCTGGAGTTGCTTTCTTTGCAACAGCTTTGGCAGCCTTTGCTACTGGCTTAGCAGCCTTTGCTACTGGCTTTGCCTTCTTGACAACTTCATCTTTCGTTTCGACCTTATCGAGTAATCCCATATCATCACTTCACTTATGCGTACATTTCAGAGATTTGCTTGTACAATGCGAAATCCCCTGAGTCTACAAATGCTGTTATCGAATCATCTGGCATATTGCCCAATTGTTCATCGATAATTTTGAAAAATTCTCCACGGCGTTCATCTTCAATAGCAGCTGGATCAGCGCCAACTTCTTTGAATAATTCGAATCCTTCAGATGCCATAAAGGATTCAATTGCCTTTTCTGGTAATTCATCACCAAGGAGATCATTTACGATTCCAAAGAATTGAGTGAACAGTTCATCTGCATCATCCATTTCGTTTTCAATTTCATCGGATTCCTCTGAAACTTCAACTGGCGTGACCTTCTTCGGCTTAGGGGCTGATACAATTCCTTTGAGTTCTTTTCTTTCGCGCATTAATGCTTCAAGTTGTGGAACAAGCGATTTCAATGACGCTTTATCTTGCGCTGCTTTGGCTGCTTCATACTGCGGTTTCAATGAACGTAGTTCCGTTTCAACTTCTGAGAGTCGATCAGGTTCTTCTACGTCGAGTAATTCGACAACGGGTTCAGAACGGATATCGTTTAACGCTTCTTCTCGTTCTTTTTTCCTTAGGACTATGATATCTCTGTCCAATGAATGTCCAAAACGGTCGGAGTATCGGTCGAGGAGAGATCCTGCCTCTCCAGACCCGAGTCTGTCAATTGCCCCATAAATCTGTGGAAGTGGTTTTGCAGAACGTTTTGCCCACAGGTCACCATATTCGTTTGTTTCTTTCTCAGGGGCTGCTTGAGGCAATGGCGTTGGTGCAAGAGGAGCGACTGGAGCATTTACTGCTGGAGCGGCTGGGAGTGGTTGGGGTACTGGCAAGGGAGCAGGTGGTAACTGGGCAGGTGCCGGTTGTAATGGAGGCAATGGCATGCCTGGAGAGGGTTGTTGACCAGCTAGAGGAGGCAATGGCATCCCCGGCATTGGAGGCAACGGAGCGGCGGGAACATTTTGTGATTTGTTCTTTTTCTTCCGGCGCATCGGCTCACCTCTAAACTGATTGGAGATGATACTGCCCTTGAACCTTCCCACAAATAGGATATGGAAAATACCTGATTTTCACAAAAATTTTAGACGAGGGAGCCCCAACCTTTGAGACACAAAAATGTGGCAGACGATTCAGAAACATCAAGCACATCCCCCTGCTTAACGTCATGGATAGTATCACCAAAACGAACAATTGCATCCTCAACGGTGATTTTGACCTTTAGATTTTTATCCTTACCGAAAACAAAGGCTTCATTCAAGGCATCAAAAGGATTGGAACGATCAGGATCCAGACGTTCTAATTCAAATTCTGTGACCCTCATACCAGTTTTTCCATGAAGTGATGTTGGCCATCTAATTTGTCTCCTGACGTCAATTGTTACGACTTCATCCGTCTCACCAGCAGCTCCTAGAACGATTGATGCATCAGACTTAACCAAATCAAGGAATAATCCTTGCAACTTTCCGAGGGCTGCAAATTTCCCATCGAGTACACGTTGTAATCTATCTTCATGAGTCAATAGATCTGCTAGTTTTTGAATTGAGGCAATCCCACGACCAGGTTTCCCTTCTCTCCTCAGTTGTTCTTTGAGTTCAAGATGCAATGTTTTGAGTGTAGTCTTTGAACCATCAGTATCTGTTGCAATATCGGTTAATTTACCAATCAAAGTCGGAATCTGACTACGGATTCTTTTTGACCAGCCTTTGGAATTAGCATCATTATATTGAGCCAAACCACCAGACACATCAACTCCTTCCCCACGGATATGAGATACAAGTTCCCTTCTTGCTTCTGAGTCAAGATGAAAGAGAGAGGGATCTCGATAATGGAGGTGAAATCCTCTATGTCCTGAAAAAGTAACTTGTAGGAACTCCCTTTTGAAACCAAATTCAGGTTCCAAGAAATCGTTCCATAAGGCGTGGCCTTGGTCACGAATTACATCGAGCATACCGGGGAAATCCCTATCCGTAACACCTGGCAAGTGATCACCATCCAAATCAAATATTAAATCAGCCCCTTGCCATTCTTTTGCATCCATCTTCATTTCATAGGGTTTATTCCAATAAGCAGTTGAATAGAAACAAGAATGCATCGCTCTCTCAGATAAGAACTGACGAAGATCCGTTTCACCTCTGAATGCTCGATGTCTTAGAGGTGGAGAACCGCCAAAAGGGATGAACATCCATTCTCGCATAGACATACGGGGAGGTCGCCAGAATTGGGATGTTTGATAATAGCGCCCAAAACGATGCGCAAAACGTGCCCACCCTTGTGATGCCATACTTACACTAACAGGTGACAGTTATTGAACGAAACCCAAATTATTTTTTGATGTAAAATTTCTGTTCCGTGCTGCTTACTTCTGTGACAGAATCAGCACCAGTCTTCACGACGTAATGATCCCAACAATAGTAGTGTTCGTTGTGAACCATAGAGGAGCCGAACGTCAATCTCAACCCACAGTCATGACATCGCGGACCAATCTCACCATTAGGGGCTTGAGCTAGTTGTACATGTTCGTGTGGCATATCCTCACCAATCCTTCCTATCGGTCAAGGTTCTAAAATGTCGTGATTGAATCTACATCAACCCATGGAACTTTTTGCAACCCAATCCAAAAGGTCGAGAGCCACTTCGCAAGACTCACTAACTTCAATACATGAGTCTGAAAGGTACCTTTCCAATATTGGTTGAGCAGTAAGATTTCCTATGGCCCCAAGTGCTTCTGCTGCTTCATGTCGAACCATTACATGCTCATCAACATCTGAAAGCCGGTCGATCAATGCAGGGAGGGCCTCATCCATCTGCATTTGGCCTAAGACATAAGCCAATTCATGTCGCAATAGAGCACTTTTTGTGGAAAATGCCTCGCAAAGAGCAAGGCAGGAGATAGGTGTTCGAATGTTACGGAATTTGAATACGATACGCATACGTTCGAACATGCGTGCTGAATCGTCGAGTAAAATTGATTTCATATCCTCAATTTTAGTCCCATCAGATGCAGGAGCAGGATCAACCGAGCCATATTCACTGACTTCTGGTTTTCCAGCCATGTGAACACCTATTCTTCAGTAGCACCGATAAATTGCATTGACTCTTCAGAAAATGCTGGATCTATTAGTCCGATTTCTTTGCCTTCTTTTAAGAATCGTCGTACAGATGCTCTACCTTCAGGTTTGTAATCGATGGTTCGATCGTTAACATACATGGTGACGAACTTTTGATTGGTTTCGTCGTCAATACCTCTGCCCCAAGCTTTTGCGAATTCTAATGCTTCTTCAGGGTGCTTAATTGAATGTTCAATACTCATTTTAGTATACATTGTAATATCTTCCATGATTTTGTCACCGAGGTCTCTACGAACGACGTTCCCTCCCAAAGGCATAGGCCAGCCATTGGTTCGATCATTCCACCAAACTCCCAAGTCAATTAAGACATTCAAGTCGTGTTCAACGTATGTTAATTGTCCTTCGTGGATGATGAGTCCACATGCGTATGTGTCATCGAGAATACGGGGTATGATTTCATCGAATGGTACGACTTCAACGTTTACATCCCCCCAAGCGAGCTTAAGACCCATGTAAGCAGATGTTTTCAATCCTGGAATTGCTATCACTGACTGTTTTGCTTCATCCAAGCTAAGACCTTGCTTTGATACAATCATTGGACCATAACCTTCCCCCATAGAGGCACCACAGTTCATTAAAGCATAATGTTCTGCAATATCAGGAAATGCATGAATTGATACGGCAGAAACTTCCAATTCCTGACGCATAGCCCTATGATTTAGAGTTTCTATGTCTTGAAGTTCATGTACGAAATTATATCCTGGTGTAGGAAAAGCATTTGTTGTCATAGCGTGAAACATAAAGGCATCATCTGGATCAGGGGAGTGACCAATTCGCACAATCATGTTGCCATTCTCATCAAGGGGTAAAGATGCCATGCTCTTTCCAACTTGAAGACCTTCATGAACTAACCGATGAATATTTCATACAACTATCCAACAGAAATGATACACGGATGGGATTGTTTAAGTATTGCATTGGCCATTATGATTTATGGGGAAGTCATCAATGTTGAGATGTCTCGCCATCGCTCTTTCAATCCTATTCTTCTCTCCAGTGATTACTGCAGATACAAATGATTTATTTTTTGAATCCACGTATGATTCCCGAATACAAGATCAGGGTCGCAGGACTGTAGAACTTAATGAAAATGGGTCTCTTGCTTACGCATCGTTCGGAAATACGCTTGTTCAATATTCTCCTTCTAATCAAGGCACGATACAATCGAAAATATTTGATCAGGAAATATTGTCAATGGCTCTATCGCCTGATGGTACGAGGTTAGCTCTCACAATCAGAGATGGCGGTACAGCAGTAGACACGATACACATTCTTGATGCTTATACATTCAATACTAAAATCTCCTCACAAGCAACAGCATCTAATGCCGTACTACTCTCATGGACAGACAACGGTGCATCATTGATTACTAACCATCCAACTTCTGGTTTAATCAAACTTAATCGAGAAGATTTGAGTACTGAAGTTCAGTATACAGGGAATGTTTCAGGCGGAATACTATGTGCAGACATATCTCCTTCTGGAACATACACCATGGGTGTCGACGAGACGGGGAGGCTCACAATATGGGATTCAATTGGAGATTACATCCATCATGAATTTTTACTTGATAGTAGTGTTAATGATTGCTCCTTCGACCCTACAGAATCTATGTTTACAGTCAGCATTGATGGTGATAAAATTCGGAAATGGACCTTGTCTGGTTCTGAACTTAGACCCTTAGACACACCCGGAATTAAGTCCTACAAATGGTCTTCAAATGGCCTATATGTATACGTTCATAGAACTATTTCTGGCGAATTCCTTTCAACATATGATTCGTCAGATTCAAGTAAAATATCAGAAGTCTCTCTTTTCCATCAGTTTTCGGAATTTGAGCTGCTGGAATCCAACCCAGGAGTAGTAGAATTTGCAATATTCACATCCACAACTGATCATGTAGTAACCTATCGTTCTAGTCATTTAAAAAACGGAGTAGGGGCATCTGGTTCAGATTTCGATAGTGATGGAATACCGAATTCAATAGATGATGACGATGATGGAGATGGTATAGAAGACATATGGGATCTAAATTGTAATGCTGCAGAGAGTTTTAGTTGTGACCTCTTACCGGATGAAAATTATATGCGTTCAATGAACTTGATACTAAACGAAACGGTATTGGAAGTAGAAGAGACGTTCACATTAAACAAATCTGATTCTTCAATTATTCGGGGTTTATCTCGTTATTCTCTTGACTCAGATGTCAAATTATCTACGGAAGAAGCCATGCTCTTTGCAAACTCATATTGCGAAAACATCCATGAAGAAAATTATTCAATATCTATTCGTAACGCCATTGAAATTGAAGGGGTCTCATTGAATTATTTCTCCATGAGTTGTTCTGTTGTGTCTGGAATGGAGTTAACACAAGTTGATGATGATAGAACACATATTCGATATTCTATTATTACCAAATTCAACATGTCCGGAGAGATTGTAATAGGTGACAATGCCGTCAGAATACTATACCAACCAACTGCTGTCCAAGGAAGCATTACGATTCTCAGTGAACAGCATCCTATTTCAGTATCCGTCACCGGGCAAATATATGATGCTGATTCATTTTCACCATGGTTTTTGCAAGAGGAATCAATTACCTTAAGTTTGAAAGAAAAAATAGATGATGGAGAAGATAATCTTGTTGATTCTTCTATATTTACCTCATGGTGGTTCATTGCCTTGTCTATATCATCCGTTCTTGTCATTGGATTTTTGTTGTATACGTTGAGGAACAAAGAAGATTCATATTCGATTAATTTAGATGATGAAGAAGAATTAGATGAAGAAATGTTGGAGATGGACGAATTGATCGAGGATACTTCCTTCAGCGATTTAGAAGAGATAGAGACTTCAATTATTCCATTAGAAAACGTCTCTACGAAAACTTCTCCTCGCACTAGATCAAGTTCGATACGCAAGGAAAGTCAACAGAATCCAGTCACTACTACTCGAAAAAGAAGAACCAGGGCAACAAAAGAGGATTCGACAGTCAAAGTATCCAAACGCCGTCGTCTCGTCGACGATGAAGTAAAGCCCAAAGTAAGAAAACGAAGAGCAGTTCGGCAGTCGATTGATGTTGAAGATGTCGAAATGTCAGACGCACTGAACCGATATGAAGAGAATTAATCACCACATAAATTCTATCTTTTCATTCATGCCACAGCAAAGTGTAAGATATTCTTGTAAGCCGGAAACGTGTTCAACATCGAGTCTGTTAAAGACCTCGCCAAAGTATCTATTCATACGTTCAATCGACATATCAGACTGTTGATGGGCATTGAGAATAACTTGTTCTCTTGTCAATGGATCGTTTTCAAACAGTTCTAAGCGTTCCATTAACGCGGAATGTGCTCGTTTAACAAATTCGATTGGTGTATCCTTTCTTGCAGCAAACACTCCGAAGACCATCGGGTGACCTGAATGATCGAGCCATGCTTGCCCTAAATCTAATTGGACAAGTTCTGGATTGGTCTTCGCTCTATCGAGGGCTCTGTCTCCGATAAGTAAAGCTCCATCGCATCTATCTAGCATGCTGTCAAGATCAGGGCCCATTTCAACAGGACGCGGGTCTAGGCCCCTTACCTTTAGTAAATATTTGAGTAAAGCAACGGAGGAAGCAGAATCACTCGGCATTGCGATGTCCCTCATATCCTCAATAGGACGATTTCCGAAAACGAGGACACTCCCTACTTCTCCTTTCGAACTGATCCCAATTTCAGGAATAAGGATGAGTTCCTGATGGTGACGAGCAAAATCAGCTGCAGGTATGGGTGCAAGTACACAATCTCTTCTCAGTAGATGTCCTGTTAACCATGAAGGGGGTGCTGGTAGGACATTGAATGTAGGGTCGAGTCCAAGAAATAATGGATCGCAGTTCATGAATGCAACTCTACCAATCGTATTGGCCCACAACAATTCACTTTGAGTACTCATTTCAATTCCTCATACTACAGGCAGTCTTCGTGGTTCTTTTGGGGGTACAAATTTCTCAAATTCAGAGTATGTTGTATTCCGTTTGATGGGTATGTTGCCTGAACGGGTAACGAGTTTGGCTAATTGTTTAACGCCATAATCTAATGGTGTTTTGGAGCCAGCGAGATGCATGATCGATTCCTGCTTGACCGTCCCATCAATATCATCTGCACCAAATTGTAATGCAAGTTCAGCCATAGAATCCCCTATATTCATTCGATATGCCTTGATGTGAGGTATACTATCAAGCATAATCCGCGATACTGCAATGACCCTAAGGATTTCTTGTCCAGTAGATAACTGAGCCATTGGAAGTCGGGTAGAGTCTGGTAGAAATGGATAGGGTACAAAACATTGGAAACCTTTGGTTCTCTGCCCTAAATCCCTTAGTTGAATCATATGTTCTACTCTTTGTTGCGAAGTTTCAATTGTACCAAAAAGCATTGTACAGTTACTTGGCAGACCGATATCATGGGCTACTTCATGAATGTCGAGATATTCTTGGCTTGATTCCTTTCCATTACAGATGATTTGACGAACATCATCATCTAAAATTTCTGCACCACCACCTGGTAATGAGGTAAGACCCGCTTCTTGTAGTCGAAGCAATGTATCTCTAATCGAGAGGTTTGAAATTTGAGAGAGATGTTTTATCTCGACCGCTGTGAGAGCTTTAATCGATACATGTGGATGTTCTTTCTTGATTCGTTTGAACAATGAACAATAGTGATCTACGTCCCAATCGGGATGGAGCCCCCCTACGGAATGAACCTCGTTCACAAAAGAAGAAAATTTCTCTAATTCTGAGAGATAATCATCAATAGACAAAGCGTAAGCATCTGAAGCCTTAGGCCCTCTTCTAAATGCGCAGAATCGACAAGCGAGTACGCAAATATTTGTTTGGTTGATATGAACATTGGAATTAAAATATGCATTATTGTCAAACATAGCGATTTTGTGAAGATTTGCTAAATGGCCCAATTCATTAAGGTTTTTACACTCAAATAAAATACAACCATCTGTGACGTTTAGAGGCTCATCAGCAAGGATCTTATCGACGATTATTTGTAGTGATTCTGACCATTTAACATCACGAATAGAACGTTTAAGCCGGTCTTTCCAGTCCTTATTTCTATCCGCATCTACAATAGCGGATTTCCACTTGGTCATGTCCGACCCTCACGCTCATTCTTCATCAAGATGTGGATGAGACCACAATTATCGACGGACTTTAAAAAATCCGTTATTTACCATGAATTTTCGGAATTCTTCAATCAAAAATACCGTCGAAGCAACTAATGTCAGAACTACCCAATCTGCGGGTTCAAGTGATGTTGTACTCAATAGGTTACCGAATTCAATTCCAACAATCGGTATCGTGCTAGAGGCAAAGTGTACGAACACAAACAGAAGACTGGCTGAAATCAAAATCGCATAATTAATGGCTTTATTTGAAAAGACACCGAGTGTAAACAAACTTGCATCACCAGATCTACAATTGAGAACGTTGAAGAGTTGATACACAATAAATACAGCAAAGGTCATTGTTTGTGCTTGAACAAACTGTTCATCAGCATAATTATCCCAGCCGGCAGATTCACCATCTTCTAGACAACCTTCCATCCATGCATACTCATTTGTATCCAGAGGACCTAACGTACAAGCATCTGCAGTCTGGACTCCACCACCAGCAAGGTAGAAGATGATGAGGGTTCCAATAACCATGACAGCGCCCAAGTAGAATATGAGGCTAATATCTCTCGAATTAGGAAGTCCTTCATCGACTGGTCTAGGCGGTCGACCCATGACCTTTCCATGACGTTTTTCGACACCTAAAGCTACTGCTGGAGGACCATCCATGAGAATATTGATTACTAGGATTTGAGTTGCTGTTAATGGTAAATTCCAACCAAATATGAACGTAGATATGACGATAAGAGCAACTGCTGCAACGTTCGTTGAGACTTGATAACGGACGAAGTTACGTATGTTTTGATAGATTTTTCTTCCTTCTTCAATAGCATGAACAATATTTGCGAAGTTATCGTCTTGAAGAACCATGTCAGCCGCATCTTTTGCAACGTCCGTTCCAGCAATACCCATTGCAATACCAATGTTCGCACCTGACAAGGCAGGAGCATCATTGACACCATCTCCAGTCATTGCTACAATTTCTCCCTTTTCTTGTAAGGAGGCTACAATTCTCATTTTCTGATCAGGGGTTACTCTGGAAAAGATTGAACCTTCTACAGATGAAGAAAGTTCTTCATCAGACATCTGTCTAAGTTCTTCACCACTAACAGGTGATTCCGCACCGGTATTGATTGCAAGTTCCTTTCCGATAGCTGCTGCTGTTAAATGATGATCTCCAGTGATCATCTTTACTTTGATTCCAGCATCTTGGCAAATCTTAATCGCATCCCGAACTTCTGGTCTCGGCGGGTCCATAATTCCAACAAGACCTAAGAAAATCAATCCACTTTCAACAACTTCAATATCCTCAATATCTTCATCAGGTTCTAATTTTCGAGCTGCTAAAGCGATAACTCTCATTGATTTTGAACCCATAGATTCGTTTACTTTCTGAGCATTTTCAAAGTCCGATTTCTCAATAGGTACGATTTCTCCTTCTTTGAATCGGTAACTTGTGATTGGAACAAATCCACCTGCAGCTCCTTTTACAAAGACCCATCTATCCCCTTCATATTCATGGATGACAGACATTCTTTTACGTTCAGTATTAAAGAAAAATTCATGGATTCTAGGATGGCGTTGTGCGAATTTCCCAATATGACCATTCAATTTCCATCCAAGAACCGCACATGCTGAATCCGTAGGATCTCCTATGGCCGACCATCTACCCTCAATCTTCGAAATTTGAGAATTATGACAAAGGGAGAGGCAAGCGGCAAGAAGTCGGAAGGATTGGTCGCTTTGTAGAGATGACATTTTAGAATCCGATAATTCTGCTCCATCCCCGATTAGCGTACCTTTTGGACTAAAACCATCTCCGCTAACATCATACAAATGATCAACAGTGTGAAGTTGTCGTACTGTCATTTCATTTTTAGTCAATGTACCTGTTTTATCAGAACAGATTACTGTGGTTGAACCCAATGTTTCTACTGCTTTCATGCGGCGGATAATGGCTTTGTGCCGAGCCATATTACGCATACCAAGAGCGAGTGTTATGACAAGAATAATTGGTAAACCTTCTGGTACAATCGCCACAAAGATTGCGATTGCTACAATAAACTGATCCACTGCAACCTCCCACAAACTTTCATCTCCTCCAATAGCTAGAATCATTTTTATTGATACGAGAAGTACTGCTACAATTAGTGCAATAAACCCGAGAAACCGACCTAATGATTCCAATTTTAATTCGAGGGGAGTCTTTGGTGTAACAGCCTCTGAGATGTCACTCGCAATATGTCCGAGTTGGGTTTGCATGCCTGTTTCAACGACTAAACCAATCGCACGACCAGTTGATACAGTTGTACCCATATACATCATGTTCCTCCTATCAGCGAGTAATGTGTTTGAATCCAATGGGTTTACACGCTTTGTAATCGGTTCTGATTCTCCAGTCAAGGCAGATTCATCCACTCTGCATTGGTACACTTCTAACAGACGAATGTCAGCAGGAACATTCAATCCTTCCTCGAGTTTTACAATGTCCCCAGGGACAAGTGAATCTGTTGGAATTTCAGATTCATAACCATCTCTTATCGTAACACAATTGGAGATGCTCATTTGTTTCAGTGCATCCATTGCTTGTTCTGCTTGACCTTCCTGCCAGAAACCGAAAACCGCATTGGCTGTCAATACTAAGAAGATGAATATTGCATCACCAGGTTGTTCAGGATGGATTGCTAGTGCAACGAGTGCTGCCCCGATTAACAAATAATTTAATGGATCATTATATTGTCCCAAAAATCGTAAAATTGCTGATGTCGGTTCAGGTTGTTCTAGTTGATTTGGACCGTACTTATCAAGACGGTCAATGATTTCACTTTGCGCCAAACCTTCAGGTTTGGAATCGAGAGTGGAAAGTGCTTCTGCATTGTCCATTGCGTGCCAATTCTGTTGAACCAAATATATCACCCAAGGAAACCAGATTGGTCGAAACCAACGATTACCCATTTCTCTCGGAAACATAATGATTTATGATTATAATGGAGGACTTCCCATAAAATCACATAAATAAAAATACTATAGAATATGGAAAATACGTATCCGAATCTTTCTCAAACCATCAGCGACTCGGGTGTGTATGAGCGAATTGGATGGACCCTACATTCCAGCCGATGAACAACCGCTAGAATTGACATTGAGAGCCATCCTTGTAGGAATTGTCTTGGGTGTTCTCATGACTGCCGCGAATGCCTACCTTGGCCTTTATGCTGGTATGACCGTCTCTGCAAGTATTCCTGCTGCAGTAATGTCAATGTTGATCCTTCGTAGTTTGTTCAAAGACGTCAGTATTTTAGAAAACAATGCAGTACAGACGATGGCGAGTGCTGGTGAATCACTAGCAGCGGGTGTAATCTTCACGGTACCTGCTATGCTAGTGATTGGTATTTGGGTTGAAATACAATGGTTCCCGACCTTAGCAATTGCTTTACTCGGAGGTTTGTTAGGGACAATGTTTACTATCGCACTAAGACGTCTCTTTATCGTAGAAGAGGCCCTTCC
>TARA_B110000444_G_scaffold261189_1_pt1 | contig 12521 bp, 8 predicted proteins | sample TARA_B110000444 | Tara Oceans TARA_B110000444 (sample SAMEA4398370) | marine metagenome | biome: Polar Biome; feature: [SRF] surface water layer (ENVO:00010504); material: water (ENVO:00002006), including particulate matter (ENVO:01000060) such as... | depth 5 m | reverse complement strand
TTGCTTTCATTAATAAATAAATATAAAAATTTAAATTATGATCATTTTTTAGTATCAGCAAAAAATGGCTGTGGTTTAGAGCAACTTGAAGCTTACCTAAATAACTTTACAAGTGTTCTGGTAGGTCAATCAGGTGTGGGAAAGTCTTCTTTGCTAAATAAACTAATACCTAAGGTTGACTTAAAAGTTGGAGATTTATCCGAATCGAAGAAAAAGGGAATTCACACTACTACTACCTCTCAACTTTTTCATCTCAATAATGGCGGGTGTGTTGTTGATTCTCCTGGTGTACGTGAGTTTGGTTTGTTACACCTTGAACCAGATGCAATTGCTAATGGCTTTATAGAATTCATCGAATATCTAGGGAAATGTAAATTTCGTAACTGTAGTCACCAACGAGAGGTGGGCTGTGCATTGATCATAGCAGTGGAAGATGGAAGAATCCGACGGGATAGGTTTGATAGTTATCTGCACATGGTCCGTGGCGCTGAAAAAGAAAAATAAAAATTCTAGAGATAGGTTAGGTCTTGAGTGATAATGTCAATCTAATAAATCTAAATAAGATGAAAAGGTGATCATGTCAAAACTACAACATCTCATAGAACCAGAGTCTTTAAGTACTAAACTTGAAGAACCAAATATTCTGATTATTGACCTATGTAATGATGGTCTTTATACCCAAAAGCATATACCTGGTGCTATTCATTTGTCCCCAAAAAGTCTTCTGGCGGGTTCGTTTCCTATACCCAACAAGCTGCCTTCTATAGAGCAAATCACAGAGATCATGAATAGTATTGGTCTAACTGAAGAAAAACATGTTATTGCTTACGATGATGAAGGCGGTGGATGGGCTGGAAGATTCCTTTGGACTCTTGATGTAATAGGTCACAAGAATTGGTCCTACCTTAATGGTGGTCTAATTGCATGGCATAACGAGGGTCACCCTACAACCTCTGAGAAGCCCTTAGCTAAGCCCGTTCAACGTACTTTTTCGATCGATCGAACTCCTATAATTGATATCAAAGAGCTAATGAATTTATTGGGTGATCAAAATCTTCAAATTTGGGATGCAAGAAGTGAAGCAGAATTCACTGGTGCAACAGTCTATACTGAAAAAGCAGGGCATATACCTGGCGCCATAAATTGTGACTGGACAAAAATGATGGACTTCAAACGTAATCAACGCATTCATACAGATGCATTAATCAAACTTGAAAATTTAGGTATATCGGCAGAAAAAAATACTATCACTCACTGTCAATCTCATCATCGATCTGGTTTTACGTATATGCTTGGCAGAATATTAGGATTCACTAATATTCGCGCTTATGACGGTTCTTGGGCAGAATGGGGTAACCATCCAGAAACTTTAGTGGAAAAATAATAAGATGAAGAAACTTTACACGGAGTTGTTTATTGCATTACAACGCCTGGTTCCTCAGCATATGCTATCAAGAAGTGGTTCAATTTTAACTGAAACTAAGATTGTTTGGTTAAAAAATATTCTGATTAAACTATTTATTAGGATCTATAAAATTAATCTTAATGAAGCAATATCAGATTCTCCCGATAGCTATGAAAACTTCAATGCTTTTTTTACAAGAGCATTAAAAAAAGACGTTAGGCCTATAGATAACGACGCCTCCTCGATAGTCTGTCCCGCTGATGGAGTTGTTAGTCAGGTGGGCTCGATTAATAAAGGAGACATTCTTCAAGCTAAAGGAAAATATTTTTCTTCCACAGCTTTGCTTGGATCTAATGATGAATATACTAAAAGCTTTCTTAATGGAGAATTTATAACAATATATTTATCTCCAAAAGATTACCATAGAGTGCATATGCCGATTGATGGGAAACTAATTTTGACAAGATATATTCCCGGGAAACTATTCTCAGTTAATTTGCAAACCTCCAGCCATATAGATAACCTATTTGCCAAAAATGAGCGTCTAGTTTGTATTTTTGATACTCCGGTTGGTCTTTGTGCAGTAATTTTAGTAGGTGCAATGATGGTCGCTGGAATTGAGTCTGTTTGGCGCGGCCATTACTACCCTCAAGTTCCACTGATCGATAATATGAATTCTAAAAACATCAATTTGAAGAAAGGTGAAGAAATGGGGAGATTTAAATTTGGCTCTACAGTGATAGTAATGTTCGAACACAAAAAAACTTCATGGTTAGAAAAATATGAGCCTGGATTAGTTACGCGTTTTGGTGAACTAATGACAACTCATGCACAGCATCAATAAACACTCTTACATTTTCTGGTTTGATGTCAGGAGTTACTCCATGACCCAAATTAAATACATGGCCAGTACCGCCACCAAATTGCAGCAGAATAGCCTTCACTTCTTCTATTATGCGTTTTGGATTTGATCGCAAAATTGCTGGATCCATATTGCCTTGTAAACAAACCTTATCGCCTACACTTTTACGTGCACTACCAATATGAGTCGTCCAATCGAGGCTAATTGCATCACATCCACTAGCGACGATCTCATCTAGCCACTGGCCGCCGCCCTTAGTAAAGAGAATTACTGGAACCTTTCTACCTTCATTTTCTTTGATTAAACCATCAACAATTTTTTTCATATACCGTAATGAGAACTCTTTATAAGCATCAAAAGAAAGCATTCCTCCCCAAGTATCAAAGATCTGGATTGCTTGTGCACCAGCCTTAATTTGTGCGTTAAGATAAACAATGACTGATTCTGTTAAAATATTAAGCAATTGATGCATTAATTCTGGCTGGTTGAACATCATCGTCTTGCTTATCAAAAAATCACGGCTGGATTTTCCCTCTATCATATAGGTTGCGAGTGTCCATGGGCTGCCAGCAAATCCTATAAGTGGCACACGTCCATTTAACTCTCGACGTATATTAATCACAGCATCAACTACGTAAGATAAATCCTTGTAAGGGTCTATGACAGATAGCTTGTTAATATCTTTTTCAGTTCTTACTGGATTATGAAAACGAGGACCTTCTCCTGACTCAAAGAAAAGCCCCAAACCCATAGCATCAGGAATCGTTAAAATATCAGAAAATAAAATAGCTGCATCTAAATCGTACCGCTCTAAAGGCTGTAAAGTCACCTCACATGCTTTCTCTGGATTTGCACAGAGTGCCATAAAATCTCCAGCTTCAGCACGAACTTTTCTGTATTCAGGAAGATAACGACCAGCTTGGCGCATCATCCATACAGGTGTGATATCAACAGGCTCACACATCAATGCCCGAAGTAAGCGATCATTTTTAAGTTCTATCATCAGGAAAATCTCTAGATTTTAAGGTAGTCAAGAATACCTTCACCAGCTTGCCTTCCTTGCCAGATAGCAGTCACAACTAGATCAGATCCACGAACCATATCACCGCCAGCAAACACATTGGGATTAGTAGTCTGAAACTTAAACTCCTGATCCTCTGGAGCAATAACTCCTTTCCAATCATTAAGGTTAACTCCTAGATCCATCATCCATGGTGCTGGATTAGGTTGAAATCCAAATGCAATCAGCACAATATCTGCTGGAAGTATCTCTTCACTTCCAGGTACTGGAATTGGTTTACGGCGACCATTTTCGTCAGGTTCGCCTAATTTTGTAGTCACCACTTTAATGCCTTCAACTTTATTTTTTCCAATAATCTCAATAGGCTGCCTATTAAATAGAAACTGGACTCCCTCCTCCTCTGCATTCTTAACTTCTTTACGTGATCCAGGCATATTTTCTCGATCACGACGGTAAGCGCATGAAACTGATGTTGCTCCTTGTCTTATTGATGTCCGATTACAGTCCATCGCAGTATCTCCGCCTCCCAAAACAACAACCTGCTTGCCATCCACACTTATGTGATCACTAGGATCCTGTTCCCAACCCATATTCCTATTTACGTTAGATATAAGGAACGGTAACGCTTCATAAACTCCAGAAAGGTCTTCTCCAGGAAAATTACCTTTCATCGCTTTATATGTTCCCATACCTAGGAAAATAGCATCGAATTCATTTACTAATTCATCAATGCTAACATCTACACCTATATCAGTATTTAACTTAAACTCGATACCCATACCCTCAAATATTTCCCGACGTTGCTGCATAATTGATTTTTCTAATTTAAATTCTGGTATTCCAAAAGTAATTAGGCCTCCAATTTCTGGATAGCGATCAAAAACTACTGGCTTTACACCATTGCGGACTAGGATATCAGCACAACCTAATCCTGCTGGTCCAGCACCAATAATAGCGACCTTTTTATCGGTCCTAATCACTTTAGACATATCTGGTCGCCAGCCCATAGCAAACGCTGTATCTGTAATATACTTTTCAGCATTGCCTATCGTTACGGCTCCAAATTCTTCATTTAAAGTGCAAGCCCCCTCACATAATCGATCTTGAGGACAAACACGACCACATACTTCGGGTAGCGTATTAGTAGAATGGCATAATTCGGCAGCTTCGATAATATTTCCATCCGAGAGTAATTTTAACCAATTTGGTATGTAATTATGGACGGGGCACTTCCACTCACAGTAAGGGTTTCCACAATCTAGACAGCGATGTGCTTGATTACAGGCATCTTTATCTTCAGTTGGCTGATATATCTCAACAAATTCTTTAGTACGACTATACATGTCCTTTGTTTCAGGATCATGTCTGTCTACTTGAACAAACTGAAAATCATTATTTAATCTATCATCCATAAGCTTCAACTCTCTGATATCAACTTCAGCTCGAAATTTATCGTTTTTTTCCAATCATTGGGATTCAATATGTGTATGTGCCAATAATTTGTGTAGGCTCGCAGCTTTTGGTTTAACTAACCAAAATTTTCTAATAAAATTTTCGAAATTATCTAAAATTTCTTGACCCCAAATACTTCCTGTTTCTGTAACAAATTCAGCTATCATAGCCTCTAAATGTGATCTATGGCTCTCTGTTGATTCTGTTGTAATACGCTGTATTTCAACTAGCTCCATATTATAACTGTCTACAAAAATTTTATTTTCATCTAGAACATAAGCAAAACCGCCAGTCATGCCTGCACCAAAATTAGGTCCTACGGAACCTAATACAACCACTATACCTCCTGTCATGTATTCACAACAATGGTGGCCTGCACCCTCAATTACGGCATGGGCTCCAGAGTTTCTGACAGCAAAGCGCTCTCCTGCACAACCAGCTGCGAATAATTTTCCAGCTGTTGCGCCATATAAACAAGTATTTCCTATAATAGGTGCTGTATAGGAAATAAATTTACTTTCTTTTGGTGGGGATATAACAATTTTCCCACCAGCCATTCCTTTACCAACATAATCATTTGCATCACCACAGAGATATATATTTAGTCCACCAGCATTCCAAACTCCAAGTGATTGGCCAGCAACACCCTCGAGTTTTAATTTAATTGGCGCATCAGCCATGCCTTGGTTACCATGACGCTTAGCTATTTCACCTGAAAGCCTAGCTCCAATGGAGCGATCGCAGTTACCTACATTATATTTAAATTCACCGCCTTTTTTTGTCTCAATGGCGGACAAGATATCTTCAACCATTTTTTCCGCTAAACCGCCTTTATCGAAGGGAGTATTTCTCACAATACCACATGTTTGCGGTTTGCTCTCCAATAGCTTATCTGTATGTAGTATTGGCGATAAATCTAGTTTTCTTTGTTTTTCTGTCACACCATCAAAAATCTCTAATAAATCGACTCTGCCGACTAATTCTTCTAGAGTTTTAACCCCAAGTTTTGACATCCACTCACGTGTTTCTTCAGCCATAAAAAGAAAAAAATTCTTTGCTGTATTTACAGTACCTTTATAATAATTTTCTCTCAGCTCAGCATCCTGAGTAGCAACGCCTGTAGCACAATTATTTAAATGGCAAATTCTCAAATATTTACATCCAAGTGCAACCATTGGGCCAGTTCCAAAACCAAAACTTTCAGCGCCTAAAATAGCAGCCTTTACAACATCTAAACCTGTTTTCAAGCCGCCGTCAGCCTGTACACGAACCTTATGTCGCAAATCGTTTGCTCTCAACATCTGGTGAGTTTCAGAAAGACCAAGCTCCCAAGGTGATCCGGCATAACGTATTGATGTTAACGGACTAGCAGCAGTCCCTCCATCGTAACCAGATATTGTGATCAAATCAGCGTAAGCTTTTGCGACCCCAGCAGCAATAGTACCTACACCAGGGCGAGAAACTAACTTAACAGATACTAAGGCTTGTGGATTTACTTGCTTAAGATCAAATATTAATTGAGCTAAATCTTCAATAGAGTAGATATCATGATGTGGTGGTGGTGAAATTAGAGTCACACCAGGAACTGAATACCTAAGCTTAGCAATAAGCTCATTCACCTTACCACCTGGAAGCTGTCCTCCCTCTCCAGGTTTTGCACCCTGTGCTATTTTAATTTGAATTACTTCAGCGCTAGATAAATAATGTGGCGTGACTCCAAAACGACCAGAAGCTACCTGTTTTATTTTAGACGCTTTAATAGTGCCGTAGCGAGCGGGGTCCTCCCCTCCTTCACCTGAATTGGATCGACCTCCCAATGTATTCATAGCTTGGGCTAAGCCTTCGTGTGCTTCTGGAGATAAAGCCCCTAGGGACATTCCCGCTGAATCAAATCTTTGTAATATTTTTTCAACTGGCTCTACACTGGACAAAGGGACTGATTTAATACCACACTTAATTTTCAAAAGATCTCTGAGTGTAGCTATTGGACGCTTATTCACTAGATCAGCATAATCATGCCATGCCGTATAATCACTTTCTTTAACCGCTCGATGAAGAGTGGTAATTACGTCTGGATTGTATGCATGGTACTCTTGACCGTGAACATATTTAAAGAGTCCACCGGGACTTACTGGTTTACGATCACTCCAAGCCTGATCAGAAAGTTTCTGCTGATCATCCTGCAGATCTTTGAATTCTGCCCCTCTTATACGACTTGGAGTCCCTGCAAAACAAGTGCTGACTATTTCAGGGGACAGTCCAATGATTTCATATAACTGAGCACCGCGATATGAAGCTATGTTAGAAATCCCCATTTTTGATAGAATTTTTAATAACCCTTTATTCATACCTTGGCGGTAATTCTTAAAGGCAGTACCGGTATCGCAGAGTACTTCTCCCAAATCCACCATATCAGAGAGCACGTGATAACTTAAAAAAGGATAAACAGCAGAAGCCCCACAACCAATTAAAGTTGCTATTTGGTGGGAGTCACGAGCAGAAGCTGTTGATGCAATAATATTTGCATCACAACGAAGGCCCAGTTTTATCAGATGATGATGGACTGAGCCAACCGCCATTAACATCTGTATGGGTAGCTTATCTGGTTGAATATCGGAATCTGATAAGATACAACATCTAACACCATCCTTAACAGCATCCGCTACTTTTGTGCATAATTTTTTTATTGCCTGCTCTAAGCAATCTTTCTCATGATGATAGTTGACACTGAATTTTTTTACACAGTAGTCATCTTGCGTATTATTTTTAAGTGCATAATATTTTGTTGGTGATAATACGGGGCTGGATAAATTAATACGTTTTGCATGTTCAGGAGTTTCAAAGAAAATATTCCCCTCTGCTCCAAGTTGTGTCTTAAGAGACATCACTAATGTCTCTCGTAAAGGATCAATCGGTGGATTAGTCACCTGTGCAAACTGTTGTCTGAAATAATCATAAAAACTGCGACTTCTAGATGATAGAACTACCATTGGAGTATCATCACCCATTGAGCCGACTGCTTCTTGTCCACCCTCTGCAAGAGGACGTAAAACCTGTTCTTTCTCCTCTGAAGATACTAAAAACATTTTCATGAAGTTTCGAATTCTTTCTTTGCTTAGAGCGCCCTCAACTTCGATACTTTCATCATCTAAAGATGACATTATTTTTATAGTTCTTTCATTGAGCCAGGCTTGGTAGGGGTTTGCGGAAGCAAGCTCTTTGTCAATTTGTGCAGCGTTCATAATACTGCCACTGCTAGTGTCTATAGAGAGCATATCCCCAGGTCCTAAGCGTCCTTTTGCAGTTACATTTTTAGGGTCATATCCATAAACGCCAATCTCTGAGGCTACTGTTATAATGTCATCATCTGTAAGAACCCATCGAGAAGGTCTCAATCCATTTCTATCTAACGTACATACAGCATAGCGACCGTCAGTAATTACTATTCCTGCTGGGCCATCCCAGGGCTCCATATGCATAGCCATATATTCGAAGTAAGCTCTTTCTTCTAGTCCAAATTCTTGGTTATTATCCCAAGCAGGTGGCACAAGCATTCGAACCGCTTTATGAAGATCTATTCCTCCAGCAACCATAAACTCTAGCATATTATCAAGGCTAGAGGAGTCTGAGCCTGTGCTATTCACGAGAGGAGCCACTTCATTTAAATCTGGTAATAGGGGTGTTTTTAATTTCGGTGTTCTAGCTAGAGACCAGTTTCGATTACCAGCTAATGTATTGATTTCTCCATTATGGGCTAACATTCTGAATGGTTGTGCTAAAGGCCACTGAGGACTGGTATTTGTAGAGAAGCGTTGGTGAAAAATACAAATGGCTGTTTCCAATAGAGGGTTAGCTAAGTCAGGGTAAAATTTTGGTAAATCAATAGGCATCATTAGCCCTTTATAGCTAATAATATTTTCTGCTAGGCTTGCAATGTAGAATGAATTATCCGATGTGAGTGCTATTTCTGATTTTCTCTTTGCGACAAATAATCTAGCATTAAAATTTTTCTTATCGAGATTTCCTGCTGTGATGAATATTTGTTCTATAACAGGTAAGGTTTTTACAGCTATTTCACCAAGGCAATCATTGTTAGTGGGCACTTTTCTCCAGCCAACTATTTCAAGACCTTGGTCATGCAAGTTCCTCTCCATAGTAATTTTTGCATTGCTTCTGTGATCTGTATTTTGACTAAGCATCACTGAACCAATCGCATATAATTCAGGAAGTTTTTTGTTAAATAAAGATACAGCGATGTTACGCATAAAAGAATCTGGTTTTTGTAGGAGTAACCCGCAACCATCGCCAGTCCTTCCATCAGAGGCAATACCTCCACGATGCGTCATACATGTTAGCGCTTCAATAGCTGTTTTTAATACGCGATGACTAGTCTTCCCTTTTATATGGGCAATTAACCCGAATCCACAGTTATCTTTGAATTCGCTTAAATCGTATAGGCCAGTCTGCATAAATTATAGCCCTGCTTTGAAGGTTTAAGGGCCAGCTGTTTCAGAGACATTAAATGATTGAACTGCTGGAAATTAAACACAATTTTACACCCAAATAAAACATGTCACAATGTGATGAAATAAATAAAACCTATAACTCAAAGAAATATAGTTAAAGATTTGTATCCACACATTATAGCACTTTTATTAGAATATCTCGCTCAATATTAGAAGTTACTACAGCCTTACCTATAGACTCAAGAAGTACAAGGCGGAGGTTACCGTCAATTACTTTTTTATCTACTGACATGAGCTCTAAGAATATTCCGGACGTCATTTCGTCTGGTTTGGAGACTGGTAGCTCACAGCGAACTAAAAGATCTTTTATGCGTATATAGTCGGCTGTCTCAATCGATCCTAGCTCACTTGAAAGCTTCGCTGCCATTGTCATTCCAACGGATATTGCCTCCCCATGCAACCAGCCCTTATAAGAAAAAAAGGTTTCTATCGCATGGCCAAACGTATGACCAAGATTCAAGATTGCTCGGATATCATTTTCACGCTCATCTCTTGAAACAATTTTTGCTTTATTTGAGCATGACTTTTCAATAGCTATACACAAAGAATCAGGATCTCTAGCTAATAGCTGATCTATATTTTTTTCTATCCAATAAAAAAATTCGACATCAGCAATTAAACCGTACTTAATAACTTCAGCTAGGCCTGCTTTAAATTCTCTGTCTGGTAACGTTTTTAATAAGGATATATCAACCATCACACATTCTGGCTGATAAAAAGCTCCTATCATATTTTTTCCCAACTTATGATTTACTGCTGTCTTACCTCCCACAGAGGAATCTACTTGTGCGAGAAGCGTTGTGGGTATTTGTATGAAATTTACGCCTCTCTGATAACAAGCAGCAGCAAACCCTGTCATATCACCAATAACGCCGCCGCCAAGTGCTAGGAGTGTCGCAGAACGATTGAATTTTTTTAATAAAAGAGCATCAAAAATTGTATTCAATATCTCTAAGTTTTTATAAGTCTCGCCATCGGGTAAAATTAGGGTTTCAACAGTATGGTGCAATGATAACTTTTCAACTAAAAGTTCTAAATAGAGAGGCGCAATAACCTCATTAGTAACTATGAACAACTGATCTCCATGTATATATGGCGCCAAAAGTTCTGATGATGCAAGCAATCCTTCACCAATAAAGATAGGATAGCTTCTATCTCCAAGGTCAACGAAAAGTGTATTTGTTTTTTCCACAATTATTATTCTTTATTAGTTATATTAATAATAGAATGTACCACATCAGAGTATGAATTTACGAACTTCGCAAGCGATCTCATTTGCAACTAGTCGTGGTCTTTTTTTATCTGTAATAAGAACGAAGTTGGCTACATCTTGATAAAAAGGCTCACGTTCCAAAATCATTTTTTCAATTGCCTCACGTGGATTGTCCACTTGCAAAAGTGGCCTATTATGATCATGGGAGGTTCTTTCAACTAATCTTTCTATTGGGGCATTTAGGTAAACGACATAGCCATTTTTCTTTAGGATCTCGCGGTTTTTTTTACGAATCACAGCACCACCACCTGTAGCTAGAACCATACCGGTCGAAGAGGAAAGCTCCTCTAAAATTCGAGATTCACGCTCTCTGAATCCATTCTCCCCTTCCACATCAAAAATCCATGGTATATTAGCACCACATCTTTTCTCAATTTCAGAATCTAAATCAAAGAATTTGAAATTGAGAATTCCAGCCAACGTGCGGCCAATAGTTGTCTTTCCCGAACCCATAGGCCCTACAAGGAAAATATTTTCAGCTGTCAATTTATTTGCTCTTTTTAGATAATTTGAAATTGAATAGTAAACTATTATAGTCTTGAACTGTTTAAGCAAAAATTATATTAGATATCCATATATTTAATACGTTATTTTATCAGCACTAAAAAATAAAAAATATGAAAAAATATAAAGAAAATCAAATCTCATCAAATAATAGAAATTTTAAATGGGCAGACATTGATACTGTTTTATTAGACATGGATGGGACTTTGCTGGATCTTCATTTTGATAATTTCTTTTGGCTTAATCATTTACCTAAACGATATTCAGAAATTCACAGTATCTCGATAAGCAATGCCAATGAATATATTAAACAGCTTACCAATCAAATAAAAGGCACACTAAATTGGTATTCAACTGAATACTGGTCTGAGAAATTGGATGTGAATATTTATCAGCTAAAAAAAGAAATAAGTCATTTAATAAAGGTTAGGCCTTTTGTGCTTGAGTTCCTTGAACAGCTTAAATCTTCAGAAAAAAAACGTATCCTTATTACTAATGCTCACCCTGAAAGCTTAAAGTTGAAAATTAAAAGCACAAATATAGATAAAGAGTTGGATACAATTTATACATCTCACGAATTTAAGCACCCGAAAGAAAGCCAAGAGTTTTGGGTGGCTTTAGCAGAACGAACAAAATTTGACCCTAAAAAAACACTTTTTATAGATGATTCACCAACTATTTTAATGGCTGCTGAACACTTTGGTATTAAGTATATTTTAGGAGTAAATAAGCCTGACAGTAAAAAGAGCGCTATTAAAATTGATATTTTTAATTCGATAGGTTATTTCAATGAAATTCTTCCGATAATCCAAGAAAGTTTTTCTGAGGAAAAAATTCGTTTAGATAAGTGGTTGTGGGCTGCCCGTTTTTTCAAAACAAGAAGTCTATCGAAAGCGGCTATAATTGCTGGAAAGGTTCAAGTTGATGGGAAAAGGGTTAAAGTTAGCAAAGATCTCACACTAGGGACAAAATTACGCATTAAACAGGGAATAGATGAAAGAACAGTGGTAGTAAAAAATCTGTGTGAAAAGAGATTTTCTGCTATTAAAGCTATAGCCATGTATTCTGAAACAGAAGAAAGTCTGAATAATAGGACAAAAAATAATGCTACAAGAAAAGCTTTAAACGCAGGAATACATTATAAAAGCCAGCGACCGACTAAAAAACAACGGAGACAGATACATAGATTTACTGAGAGTAGTAAATATGATGACTAAAAGTGGCATACATTTTATCTTTTAAGTCTAAAACAATAGATAAATGAAGGGATTTTAAAATTTATCATGAAAGCTCCACTAGTGACTATTTTTCTGGCATAATTCATATGTTTTTTATTAATAATCTGCTTAACAGAGTTGAGTTTCCATTGAAATTCAATAAAAATTAAAACTCGATTCAAAATCTTCGATAGGATCAACACTAATGACATTTATAAAAAATTCGAATGCAACAATTTTTAGGGACCTATGCTCATCTGA
>TARA_B110000444_G_scaffold222760_1_pt1 | contig 12543 bp, 4 predicted proteins | sample TARA_B110000444 | Tara Oceans TARA_B110000444 (sample SAMEA4398370) | marine metagenome | biome: Polar Biome; feature: [SRF] surface water layer (ENVO:00010504); material: water (ENVO:00002006), including particulate matter (ENVO:01000060) such as... | depth 5 m | reverse complement strand
TCTATTAATAATACTATATCTAATATATGCCAAATTAATCCTGTATTGGGTTCTTCAGATTCTGGTAATTTTTTAGTTAACACAAAAGTTCGTTATAAGTTTACTTTTGTTTACGATGGCTTTCAAGAGTCTCCATTAAGCCATTATAATGAAATAGCTCAAGGAGGATCTTCTCCTGCAAAATCAATAGATTTAGAAATAAAACTTTGGACTCCGGATAATATATCTAAAAGAATTACTGGTATTACTATTTATAGATCTGAAGCTCCAAATAATACAGAAGATTGGAGTTTTTATAGATATGTAAAAGACATACCTCTTGATGAAACTTGGGAGTTAGAGCAGCCATCTGGACAACAAGCGTATAGACTTTATAATTATACTGATAACGGTAAAATGAGTTCTACTTATCAATCTATTACGGGTGTTAACGAAGAATTAAAAACTCTTTATACAAAATTTTCTGTTGGTCATATTTACAATGGTAGTTTATTTACTGGAAACGTAAACATAAAAGGTCTTGATGATGAGTCTACTTATATTTTTAAAAGTCAACCAAACAAACCACTTGTAACAGATTGGAGTAAAGACTTTGTAATTTTACCAGAAAAACCAACTGCAATTAGTTCTTTTGGAAATAGAATTTATGCTTTTTCTAAAAATGCAATTTATAGGATAGAACCTAACAACATGGTTCTTGAGCATATATATGAAGGTATTGGTACTTTTTCTGAAAAATCTGTTGTTAGTATTGACGAAGGATTGTTCTTTGCAGATCCCAATGGTATTTATCAACACAATGGAAGAACTCCTGTAAAAATAAGCACTCCAATAGACTCTGGAAATACATATTCTTATTTTGAAAGACAGACGGATGTAGATCCAATTTTAGAATTTGATAGTTTTAGAAAGTCGTTAGTTTGTTTTATAAAAATTCAAATTCCAGTACCAAATACTTATTCTATAAATAATTATACAGGATTACATTTTAATCTTCAGAGAAAAAGATGGGATACTGTTGTAAATGGGACTGATGTTGATCATTCTAATATTGCACAAACTAATTTAGTGTTATCAACAACAAAATCTTCTAAGGGAGAATTGTATTTTTCTACTAATAATGGAATTGTGAATTATTGTAGTCACAATACAACTAGAAGAGCTTGGGAGTGGGAAAGTAAAAGAATTGTTGCTAATCAACCTGAAAGAGATAAAAAGTTTAGCTACGTTTCAAAAACAGGTTCAGCGTCTTTAAGTATAAAAACAGCATCTACAGCGTATACATCGGAGTATTTTGCTGGGGATGCTTCAGGTAATTTAAAGATACCTATTGCGAATAAAACCTCAAAATGGATTAAAATAAAATTAATAGGCACTAGTGGAAGGTTTTGCGATAGTGTTGGTATTGTTTTTGAAAGAAAAGCTATTGGCTCAGGTCTCTCAACTAACTCAACAGTGGTCACATTTTAATGAAAACAAATTTACAAGCACCTATTGTTAGTGATCCAGACTCTATTAACGATGCATTAACAGATGTCTACGACCAATTAAATAAAATAATTAATCAAATAAAACTAAACGAAGTGAATTTAAATAGGTTAGATGACTTAGGAGAAGATGGTTCAATTAGAGTTGCAAGCTCTGCAAAAAAAAATGCTGCTGGTAAAACTGAATACAAATTACAAGCAAAGACAGCAGATGGCTGGAAAGAAACAACCGAATTATTAGATATGGTAAAATAAGGAGTAAATATGTTTGGACTAGGTGGAGGATTAAATCACAATTTTAATTACGATGTAAATGAAGTTGATTACAATAGTAGTGATCAATGGAACAACTCAATTGGCGGCATGCAAAATACTGCTGGTCAAATGAACCAGGCTCAAAGACAGTACGGCGGGTTAATGGAAGATTATACAGGCATGTCAAAAAACCTTTATCAACAAGGTTTAGATCGAATGGGACCTGATAGTCAATTTGTTACAGATAGTCAGAATATGTTTAGAGAAGACTTGGACGCTTCTAATTCAACTCAGATGAGAAACATTGGTCAAATGTTAGCTCAACAAGGAGTTGGTGGCGGTATTAGAGGAATAATGGAATCAGGTAATCAAACTGGTGATACGTTAAGAAAATCTAGGCTTGGTTTTCAGGAGCAAGGATTTCAACAAGGTGCAAGTCTATTAAACTCAGGTGCTCAATACGGTCAAATAGGACAAGGGTTTGGTGGTTTACAGTCAAACACTTTAGGCAACAAAGGTTCACTTCAAAACAACATATCAAATCAATATAATATGCAAGACGAAAGAATGACAAATGTTGCTTTAGCAAACGCAGGTGCACAAAACACTAGAAATCAATACGCAAACAACATGAACTTTGAAAACAAAGCTTATAATCAAAATAGGCAAGATGCTTGGAAGAATTCTTTACTTACTGGTGGACTAGGTATAGCTGGTGCTGCTCTCGGTGGACCTATGGGTGCGGCTGTAGGCAAGGGTATTGCTGGAATGTTTTCAGACAGTGTTGACACATAAAATATACTGATAATAGGAGAAATGAAATGGCAAAAGCGTTTACAGGGTGGACATTTGGTGAGTCGTTTTCACAGAACTTTACTAAAGCACAAGAAAGACAAGAGGCAACCAGACAATTTGAAGAGAACAATTCGCTCCGTTATAAAGAGTTGGGGGAAAGAATAGAAGCTCGAAAGTTTATGGATGAATTTAGAGAAAAAGAACTTGCTGAAAGAGCAACTCAGTTTAATCAAAATCTTGATCAAAATGATGATCAATTTAATAAGAGCTTTGATCAAAAGAATGATCAGTTTAATAAGAATTTTGATCAGGGTAACAAAGAGTTTATAATAAAAAATCAAAATGATATTATCAAGTTTAATGAAAGCGTAAATCAGAAAGAATTAGATCGTGCTGCTGGAGTTGTTTCTCAAGATAAAACTATTCAGGAACGAAAAGATCAGTATAAAGAAGGAAAGACTAGAGAAGAAAGAGAAAAAAGAAGTCAAACTGGATCTTTAGTTGCAACAATTCCAAATTTTGAAGAATACTCAGACAATAGTGGAGCAAATATTGAAGATGGAACTACTTATGGTAATGAAGGTTTTTTAGAAAATTTCTTACCTACTCCTGGATTATTTGATGAAGGAGAGTTTAATAGAACTTCTAGAAAATACGTTGATAGTATTGAGTCAAATTTACCAACTATAAGAAATGAAATAAAATACAATCCAGGTAGTCCTTTGGCTAAAAAGCATATTAAAGATTTAAAGTCAATTTCTAATATACTAACTGAAAGTGGTGAGTATACAGGAGCTTTAGATTCAACTGTTTTTGATTTTTTTGAAGGAGCACTTAAAAGTAATGATCAACAAGGTTATGGTAGAGGTGAAGCTACAGATGCTAAAAAAACTCAAGCTAGAATACAAAGAATATTACTTGCCTTGGAGAATTAAATGGATCCAAGCTTAGAATTTAAGTTTCAATTATACAAAAGTCAGCCTAACTATTTTAATGACGATGAATTAGACTTATTAAAAACGCAACTTAGTGAAGCTGGAATAGATAAAGGAGTTCTTGACGAAATAAAACATACAGGTAATGGTCGTGATAGTAATTTTAGCATTGGAAGAACTCTTGCTAATTTTATGGAGGGGACTGTTGAAGGTGCTACCACTCTTAGTTTAGGAGTTACAGAGCCAAAAAATACTGCAGATACAATTGCTCGTAGTTTAGGTAATCTTGGTGGTTTTGTTGGAACTGTTTTTACACCTATAAAGCCGTTAGTTGCTGGTCTTAATCTTGCGGCAAAGGGTGCAAAAGCTGTTAAGCTAGGCAAAACTGCAGCGACTATTACAAAAGCTGAAAAAGGAATAACAAATTCAAGGTTATTAAAAAAACTAAACTTAATTGACGATCAAGGTAAGGCAAGAGCTGGTTATGATATTTCAGGTGTTTCTATACCTAAAATAGCTTCTAGGTATGTAATGGAAGGCAAACCATCTGGTGTTTTAAGTTTTTTACCTAAGTTTAAAGGTATGGATGCAAGACTTAAAGAGATGGAAAAGTCTTATAAGTGGATGCAAAAAAGTAACGAAATACCCAAGATTATACATGAAGCAATTAATCTCGGAGTTATGAGTGGTGCTTCTACAATGACTGTTAATCCTTTTTCTTGGGATGATAATATTGGTGAAAGTGGTAAATCTATTCTTCATGGTGCGGTCGCAGGTGGTGCTTTTGGTGCTATTGGTGCTATTAACATTGGAAAAGCATTAAAAAGTAGCACTTCTTCTGTTCGTAAAGCGGCGGAAGGAACAGTTAAAGCGGCTGCGGGTGCTGGAGTTCAAGGTTTAATTATGAATTCTAGTTTACCAGATGATTATGAGATTCCTTTAGGTGAAGAAGTTTATGAATATATGCTTGGTGCATATTTTGGTTTTAATGCTGCAACAGCTAATCAGAGAGCTTTTCAATCTGAAGTCAAACCGACAATGGATAAAGCTATTTTGCAAAAAAAGCCTTTAAAAGAGGCTTTAAAAGAAACTAAATACAATAAAGAATTAAGAAAAAAAGCTACTGAATACTATAATAGTATAAAATTCTCTGATGCGTCAATTACAGAGTATATTATAAATAAAAAACGTGGTGATACAGGTATTTCTTTAGATGACTACATGGATGTTAGAGTGACATCTAAAGGAAAATACACGAATAAGACTGGAAAGCTTATGAGTGCCACAAAAAGAAAAGATGGTAAACACGCTATTGACATAAATGGGAAAACAGTTTGGCTAAAAAACACTTCATTTGAATTTAAAAAATCTACACAAGACGAAAAATATTATTCAAAAGGAGATACATTATCAAAACAAGAGTCTAGACAGCAATCAAAAACATTAGAAGATTTAGAAAATGAATATTTTGTTCCAGAAGAAAGTTTAGCAACTAACGCTGAAAAAGTAGTTAGTAACATACAGAAAGTTCTTGGAAAGAATAATATTGAAAAATTAAATGAAAGGGAGTTAAGAGATTTTATTAGTGAGTCTTTGGAAAATAAATCAGTTAAAGACGCAGACTCCGTAATTGAGAAAATAATGTCTATACCTGAACTTCAAGAGTTAGGTGATATTGGAAGAAATTCTTTTAAAAAAGACATAAGAAAGCATTTAAACGCTAAAAAGAACATGAGGACAATCCCTCAATTACATACAAACTACAGTCTTATTGGATCTGAACCAATATTAAGTCCAGCTCCATTTATGGACGCTAAAGGCAGGGTTATTCAAGAAAAGAATAACACTAGGACAAGCTGGGAATCAACTAACGTTATAAAAAATCAAACAGAATTGTTTCCTGAAAAATTAAATTGGAATTATTATGAAATTACAAGCGAACAAGGACTTAAGTCTATAGGTAATAAAAGCGTAAAAAATATTAGTCCTTCTGTTTTTAATGAACGATTTCAATACGATCAAAAATCTTGGAATAATCCTAAGTTTAATTCATCTAGAGAAAGTTTTCATAAAAAACAATTTGAAATGTCTATGGATGGAAAATTAAACTTAGGTGGAGGCGGTTCAAAAGACAGGATAGTTCTTACTGATTTACAATATTCACCTCAACCTGCTCCAGATCAAATAAATGCTCCTGCTAAATATATTAGAGAACAATTGAGTAAAACAAAAGAAGGTGTAAAACAATTAAGTGATTTAAATAAACTTAGAAAAACTTATATAAAGGAGGGAAATCTAGCACTTAAAAGCATCATGGCAAATCAAGGTGGTGCTAAGTATATGAACGTTCAACAGCCTGAAGTAGCTTTAAGATATCAGTATGAAAATGCTGTTGCAAGTAAAATGAAATGGCTAGAACAAGTTAACGGCGGAGTTTCTTACGGCGAAATGATGGCTGCAAACGCAAAAGCTATAAAGCAAAATAAAAAAGAACTTCCTTTTTTAAACAATGTTATAGATTTAAACAAAAGACTTACGTTAATTCACGCAATGGAAACTCCTTGGACACCAGAACTTTTTAATGGGATTAATGATTTGATTGGAGGGGAGCTAAATATTTCTCTTGTTCGGGATTCTTCTCCTAAAATTAAAAGCACTAATCTCAATGGAAAATTATTAGATAATCATTACGACGGTATTCACACTTTAAGGCAAGATATTTTTGACGCTGCTGTAAAATCTAATGGTTTACCTGAGAATATTTCTAGTGCAAAAGGAACGTTGTATAGTCCCAATATAAGGCTTGGAGCTTTGTTAGGTAAGTATGCTTATGTTAGAGCAAATGACGCTGTAAACAAGCAAATGGTAAAGAATCAAGTGCATGGAGAATTAGAGGCTACTTCTATAAAGCAGCTAGGTAAAAGAGAAATTAGTAGTGTTAAGTATGATAAAAAAACTGATACTGATACTTATTTTGATTCTAAAGGAAAGCCATTAAGAGGAGCTCCAACTGTCAGAATTCCAATAGAACATTATAAAATGAATCCTGGTCCTACAGAAAATCCAACTCATAATTTAAAAAACCAAACAAGTGTTCTTCAAGGACAGGAATGGAATTTTAATACTTATTTAAATAAAGGTGTCGTTAAAAATCCTGATGGCACAACAAGACCTTACACGACAAAAGATAACAGACTAGAGTATGATGTTTTAACTGAAAAAAACTTTGTAGGTAGTAAAGAATTAAATGATATTGTTCAAAAAAAGAACTTATCGATAGATGAAATAAAAAGAATAGAAGAAGTTGATATAAACGATATAGGAATGTCTGAAGTTATTAAAGCTGCTACAGATCCTACAGTTAACTTAAAAGTGTATAGAGAAATTTGGAAAAAACTTTTAAATCAGTCTGACAATTTAGGAGAGTTTTTATCAGATAATGTTCTTTCTAAAAATGACAAAATAGGCATAGAAGATATGATGAAATACAGGTCTATGTCTGAAAAAATTCTTAAATCTGGAAGATTAACTCCTGGTGTTATAAATCATAAATGGGTAAAAGAATATAGTAACATGGTTCTTCGGAGTTATGCTTTAAAAAAATTAAACAAACCTATTGAAGATCAGTCTTCTAAGCATATTGCAATACCTTATGATCGTTATATGCAAGCAAATCCTAAAATGAAACTTAATCCAGGGGAAATTTTTTACGGAACTGATGTTGGTAAAAAGAAAGTTAAGGTTAGTGGGAAAGAATACACTTTAAAAGAAGTTCTTGATTTAAGAAATAGTTTAGAAAAAAGTTTAGAAAAAGTAAAAGGAACAAAAAACGAAAAGGGAGTTCAAGAACAACTTGAATATTTAAATGATAAACTAGAGGTAGTTTCAGTTAAAGTTCCTTCTGATAATTTTTCAGGTCAAAGAGTTTTAAAAATTAAAGATTTTTTAAAAGACGTTAAAGGCACTGGTGTTATTATTCATCCTGAAGATATGCATTACCAAGCTGGTATGGATTTAGACATTGACAGTGTTTTTCATTACCACGGAAGATCTGCAGGTTACAAAAGTGCTGTTAAAAACAAGAAAAATAAACATATGCATGGTGGTAGTTTTGATCCAACAGGTGCAGAATCTCAAAAAAGATGGGTAGATCCAAAAGGAATTAATGGAATTTCACCTAACGTTTTAAAAAACAATCCTTCTTTAATGCTTGATCCTTTAGTTTCAGAGCAGGTTTCAAGAAATGCTTATAACAATAATCAAAATTTAGGAATTGCTGTAAGTGAAGGATCGACTTTAGCAAGAGCGTTAGATGTAATTAACACTCAAAGTTCAAAAAGAACTTATTCGGTTTCTTTTGGTTCTCAAAATGACGCAAAAATAAGAACTGGTTCTGACTATACACTTTCAGAATTAATGAGCGGAGCAAAGGTTAGATTAGTTTCAAAAAAAGGTAGCCTTGAAAGGTTTAGCAAAATTGTATCTGAATCTGTCAATATGTACGCTGATGCAGGTAAATTTGGAAAACTTTATGGTAAAGATGCTCTTTTAGAAAAGCTATGGAAGTTTTCTGAGATAGACGTTATTGGTGTAATGTCAAATAATAAACCAATTCCACAGCATTTAAAAAGAGAGTTTTTTAAAGGAACTGTATTTGGTAGTGCCACTGCTTTTAAACAATCTTTAAAAGGTGCTAAGTATATAAATAATATTAAAAAACAATTAACAATTAGTGACGTAAAAAAGCAAGCAGATGAATACATAAGACATCTTGAAGCAGACAACTTGCAAGAAATTATGCCAGGTGCTCTTCAATCTAAAGCTAGAAGATTAACTATAATGGAAGATCTTCCAACTGCAACTTTAGGACATATTTCAGGGGAAAAATATGTTAATTTATTAAAAAAGGTTAATGAAACAGTATCAGAACGATACTCCGATGAAGGGATTAAAAAAGCAATAGAAAGTTTTTCAGAGAATAAACTTCCTAAAGAAATAAAGTCTAGAGAAAATCCAAATGAATATAAAGATTTTATTTCTAATGATATTGATTTTGCTACAACTTTTTTAAAACTTGAAAAAACTTTTAAAAAGATTGAAAAAGCTATACCTGATATCACAAAAAGTGAACAAGTTATTAAGCGTATAATGGATGAAACTTTTCAAGCTGCTTCAGAAAATCAGGTTGCTTGGCAGTTAGAGAAGAATGAGGCTTTTCGACAAAAAGTAACAAATAAAGGTGGAAATTATGTAGTTGAAGCAGTTCGTGAATCAATAAAGAAAACTGCACAAGAATTTGAAGAAATGTTTGAAACTAGTAAAACATTAACTTCTCCACAAAAAAAACAATTAGGTAAGTTAGCAAAAGACGTTTTTTATCATGCATTAGGATCTAATATAGTTCTTGGAAGAAATCAATTAAGGGATAATATTTTAAAAGAAAAAACAGGTTTGTCTAAAGATGAAACTGTTGGTATTTCAGTTGGTATGAACACGGGGAAAGCAAATTTAGATCTTTTATATACACTAGATGTTATTCCAGCTAAATATTTAGTTGAGCATTTTAATACTCGTGAAAAAGTTGAACATTCAATAACTAAAACAGAATTTCAAGAAGGTTCTACAAAGCAAGATCCTGTTGATTTTATTATGTCTGATAAACCAATTCCTAGAGGAACACCTAAAAACGAATACAGTGTTGAAAGAGAAAATAGACAAAATCTTGCAAACGCTATTTATAATTACGAGTCAGAAAGTGTTAAAAAGAAAATATATAATAAAATTGATAAGCAGTTACCTAAGACTCCGCATACTAAAAAACTTATAAGAGATTTAGAAATTCTTTTTGAAGCTCAACCTACTATTTTAGAGCAATTTGAAAAAGTATTTCCTTCTGTTACGGCTAAACCTAGATCTTCAACGATGTTAGGAGCGGAGATTGGTGTTGATTTAAAAAATGCTACAAACGCTGATATAAGAGGGTTTATTAATAAATTTAAAGCACCAATGACTGAAGAACAGTGGACACGTTATGGTAAAGGAGAGTCAATTAAAGTTCCTGTTAAAAGAAACTCTTTTTGGCGATTTTCTGAAACGACAACAGATAAACTTGCTAGTTCTGATGTTACATTTTTTCCTAAAAAAGGATTTGTCGAGAGAGGTGGTAAAATTGTACCTGTAGACGTACTAAAACCAATGTCTAGATTTGAAAAAATGTCAGATAACAATGTAATTATAAGTGAGCTATCGACTGGTTTACAAGATCAATTTGGAAATCTTTTTGAAAAATCCTTTGGTCTTATAAAAAATATGGATAACCGTATGATTAAAGCTTTTGAAGAAGCACTTGTAGGTAAAATTGAAGCTCGTTTATTAACAAATACAAAATCAAAAGTAAAAAGAAAAAAAACTTATGAAGATGGTGAAAAATTTACTCGTGATTTTTTAGAAAAGTTTGGTAAACAAAGAGTCTCAGTTATTGTAGGTAACAAGTCTAAGTCTTTGCCAATTAAAGATGTTTTAAATATAGTTGAAAACAAAACAATTAAAGTTTTAAAAGACATTCATTCTAATATAGTAACCTCAAAATTACCTTGGACAGATTTTATAATGTATAAAAAAGGATTTCCAAGCATTGAAGAAACTGTAAAACAAAGAATTAATCCAACTATTGAAGATCCTTCTTATCGAGAATCAATTAAACTTGATAGTTATAATATATCGCCAGGTTTATCTATTGAAAATATTATGAAAACATTAGAATTAATGAAAATACATAATAAAACGATTACTCATAAAGGAAAAGACGTTCTTATGGGTGATTTAAGAAAAATAGATCCTGATTTTTATACTAAATTATTTTTTAAAGGTTTTAAAAACAAAGCTGGAAAAAAAATACCTTCTATTCTTGAGCGAATTGATAAAGAAGGAAATATTGGTAATAAAGGAGATGCTTATTTTCCTCACATAGGACATCCAAAAGCTGTTATGAAAGAATTTATTACAAAAGAAGCAAAACGAAAAGGTAGAGGTAATGTTAAGGTAAGTGAAGAAGAAATGACTCGTCTTCAGCTTGATTACTTAGGAAGAAATAGAGCAGATGGCGGAGCTATGATGCCACATGAAAGCGTTATTTTAACTCAAGGAAGTATTAATAAAAACAATAGACATATTCATAACGCTCAAGCTTTAACTCCAAATCTTAAAAAAAGAACAGAAGATTTACCTCATTATTTGAAAAATATTAATGTCGTTAGCACTTATGCAAATCAACAAATAAAATTGCGATTTAATGCAATGATGGCTTTGTCAAATTCTGTAACTATTAAAAACTTTGATAAAGCAAAAAATTTAAACGGAACTCCGTTAATGGGTAGTGCTAAGAATCAAGAACATTGGGGAAGACTGATGAGACTTATTTCTTTAAAAGATAATGGAGGTTCTCACGTTATACCTGAACAATGGTTAAAAGATAAAGACTTTAAAATAGCTCGTGCTTATAAACATTTAACTGAAGGAGAGATGTACAAAAATGCTAAAAAAATAGGTAAGTTTTTTGGTAATGAAAACTTATTGCTTGCTAAAGATTTAGCAGGTGATCATACTATAGCAGCCAACAATGCTAGATTAAATTGGTTAGCAAATCTTGAAGCTAAAATATCAACATCAACTCTTTTAATGAATACTCGAGGAGTTACTTATAATATTGTTGGTGGTAGTATTAACACAGTAATAAACACTGGATTTGATAAGTTTAAAAAAAGTTTTGATTACGACTATTTAAGAAAAGCTATTCCAGATCCTGAATTTAAAAAAGGTCAAATTGACAGCAGAGGAAGAGATTGGTTTGTTGAATTTGCAAAAAAACATGGTGTTATTGAAACGTTTTGGACAAACGAATTAGCGGGTAATCCTGCTTTTAAAAGTTTAAGAGGTAAGGTTAAACAAGGAGAAGATGTTTTTTCAAAAGGTTTATTTAGAGACTTAGTAAATGCTGCATCTATACCTGGCATTAGTAAAAACAACGCTAAAGATCGGAGAAATATGAGAGAGACTTTAAGCAAATATGGAATTGATGCAAAGGCGAATGAATTAGGCGGTTGGTTTATGAAAACTGCTGAAGTTGAATTAAGATTGCGTGGTTTTTTAGCTCATTATTTAAAAGCAAAAGAAGTTTTTGACTCTAAAGGCGTAACGTTTGAAGCAGAAGATCCTTTTTTAATTGAAACAGCATTAAGAGGAGTTACTGGTACTCAATATTTATATAACAACCCTGGAAGACCGATGGTTGCAGGCTCTCCAATAGGAAGAATTTTTTCAAGATTTCAATTATGGACTGCTAATAGTTTGAGAATGAGAAAAGATATTTTTAGAATAGCTAGAGATGCAGGTTTTGAAAAAGATTCAGAAGAACATAAAAAGTTTGAAAGAATGTTAACTGCAGACATGTTTATGTTTTCAATGGCTACTTTGTTACCTTATTCAATGTTTGATGCTACTTTACCTCCACCTTATAATTATTACCAAGAAGTAAGTAATGTTCTCTATGGTAGTCAACAAGAAAAAGAAAGAGCATTTTTTGGAGCTTTACCTTATCCTTTAAATATAACAGGTTTAGTGACTCCGCCTTCAGGTCGTTATATAACTCAACCTTTAGGTAATCTAATGTCTGGTGATTGGGATAGGTTTTGGGATTATCAGATATATTCTTGGTTTCCAGGTGGAATGTTAATGAAAACAGCTAAGGACGTTGTAAATGAACCAATAAAAGCTGTAGATAAGATTACTGGTTTTCCATTATATAGATTAAATTATATGTCGAAAGACAAAGAGAAAGAAGAAAAAGAAAATAATGAATAATAAGTGTGAGCAGAATACGCCGAAAGCCGTTAAGCGGACAACGCCTCTTCGTGAGGGAAATCTGTCTTATTATTCGTGTAGCATATATGTAGCAAATAATGTACTTTATAATACATTATTTACGAGTTTTTATTGCTACGTTTAAAATCTTCTCCTCGTGAAACGTTTATGCCGCGGTGGTGGAATTGGTAGACACGCCAGATTTAGGATCT
>TARA_B110000444_G_scaffold219113_1_pt1 | contig 12558 bp, 12 predicted proteins | sample TARA_B110000444 | Tara Oceans TARA_B110000444 (sample SAMEA4398370) | marine metagenome | biome: Polar Biome; feature: [SRF] surface water layer (ENVO:00010504); material: water (ENVO:00002006), including particulate matter (ENVO:01000060) such as... | depth 5 m | reverse complement strand
AATCCTTTTTTAGCTAGCCTTATTATTTCACTTCTCTTGTAAGTACAGGTGTCAAATGCTGTATTTCCGTTATCTTTTCTTCCTCTTTTCCCAAAGTAAATACCACCGGTTAATTCTCTAAGAAAAATTAAATCTGTTCCTATAATTCTTTCTTTTTTTAAAGGTGATTTGTCAATTAAAGAAGGAAATGTAAAGGTTGGTCTAACATTTGCAAATAGACCAAGTTTTTTTCTCATTTTCAATAACCCTTGTTCTGGTCTTACTTTCGCAGAGGGGTTATTGTCAAATTTTGGATGTCCAATAGCTCCAAATAAAATTGCATCAGCATTCATACAAATTTGATGAGTTGCTTCTGGGTAGGGGTCACCAACTTTATCAATAGCATCTGCTCCTGTTATTGCAGGTTTCCAATTAATGATATGGTTAAATTTCTTTCCGATCGCATTAGATACTTTTACTGCTTGTTTAGTTACTTCAGGGCCTATACCATCTCCTGCTAGTAAAGCAATGTTTATTTCCATTTTATATAATATTTAGCATTTTTTCAGTTGCCTTTATGGCCGAAACTGTTTGGTCAGAGTCTAATCCTCTCGTTATAAATTCTTTTTTATCATTTTTCCAAGTTATTAGAGTTTCACACAGTGAGTCAGAACTACTACCAGGGGGAATAGTTACAGCATAGTCAATTAATACAGGAAGATTCAATTTGTTTCTTTCATATATTTTTTTGATAGCATTAATAAATGCATTAAACTGACCGTCTCCAATTCCATCCCCTTTAAATAAATCTCCATTGATTTCTATTACTACATCTGCTGAGGGGTTTAAACCTTTTTTATGTTTTAGTTCGTATGATTTTATGATTATTTTTTCTTTAAAATCAGAACTATTTAAAACGTCTGATATAATGTATGGAAGATCTTCTGCTGTTACTTTTTCTTTTTTATCTCCTAATTCTATTATTCTTTCTGTAACTTTTTTTAAATCTTGATCTTTTAAAACTAGCCCTAGTTCTTGTAAATTTTTTCTAATATTAGCTTTTCCTGATGTTTTTCCTAGTGCATATTTTCTTTTTCTTCCGAATCTTTCAGGAAGTAAATCGTTGTGATAAAGATTTTTTTTACTATCTCCATCTGCATGAATTCCTGCTGTTTGTGTAAAAACATTTTCTCCAACAATAGGCTTATTTGCAGGTATTCTAAAACCTGTAAAAGTGGAAACTAGTTTGCTTACCTTATACAAAGATTTTTCTTTTAAATTAATTTCAATATTTGGAATAAAATCCCTAATTACTGCAGCTACACTTGCCATTGGGGCATTTCCAGCCCTTTCTCCCATACCATTTATTGTTAGGTGGAGTCCATTACATCCAGCTTTTAAACTTTCAATTACATTAGAAACGCTTAAATCATAATCATTGTGTGCATGAAAATCAAAATGTGTTTTAGGATACTTTTTAATGATTTCAGAAATGTAATTAAATGTTTCACTTGGGCTCAATATCCCTAATGTGTCAGGTAATAAAATTCTATCTATGGATTGTTCTGTTAAGAAATCTAAATAATCAAATACATATTCTTTAGAATTTCGCATACCGTTACTCCAATCTTCTAAGTAAACATTAGTGCTAATTCCCTCATCTTTTGCCAAAGAAATAGATTCGTTAATCTCATCAAAATGTTCATTTGGTGTTTTTTTAATTTGATGCTTCAAATGATTTAAAGAGCCTTTCGTTAGTAAGTTCTGGACCTTAGCACCAGTTTTTAATAACCATTCCAAAGAAATACCATTATCTAGAAATGTTAATATCTCGATTTTATTTAAATAACCATTGGATTTTGCCCAGTTTGTAATATTTTTAACAGCATTAAATTCTCCTTTAGAAACCCTTGCCGAACCTACTTCAATTCTGTCAATTTTTAACTCCTCAAGTAATAATTTAGAAATAGTTAGTTTTTCAGATTCAGAAAATGACATACCAGAAGTTTGTTCTCCATCTCTTAGGGTAGTATCCATTATTTCAACTGTTCTTTTCTTCATATTTTTTAAAGAAGAATTAAATTTTAAAGAGGGGTTTTTTTAGCAAATTCTTTTATTGAATCTTTCATATTCATTAAATAATCTATATCATCATATCCATTTAGCATATTTCCTTTTTTATATTTATTGATTTCAAAAGTTTCTGAATTTTCTGTCTCTATTATTTTAATAATTTGTTTATCTAGATCAATATTTAATTTGGTTTTAGGGTTCCTGTATACATGATTAAAAATTTCTTCTAAAAATTTTGGAGAAACTTGAACTGGTAAAATGCCAATATTTAAACAATTATTTCTAAAAATATCTGCAAAAAAACTTGAGACAACACATCTAAAACCATAATCATATATAGCCCATGCTGCATGCTCTCTTGATGAGCCTGATCCAAAGTTTTTACCACCAACTAATATTTTACCACTAAAAGTAAAGTCATTTAATACAAAATCTTTTTTTGGTTTATTATCAAGGTCATAACGCCAATCTCTAAATAAATTATCTCCAAACCCAATTCTTTCAGTTGCTTTTAAGAATCTCGCAGGAATAATTTGATCAGTATCAACATTCTCAATTGGAAGAGGGACTGCTGTACTTTGTAATATTTTAAATTTATCGTATGCCATAACTTAATATTAATAAAGTGTTCTAGGGTCAGTTACAATTCCAGTTATAGCAGCAGCAGCAGCAACTAACGGGCTAGCTAACAAGGTTCTAGATCCTGGCCCTTGTCTTCCTTCAAAATTTCTATTAGATGTGCTTACTGCGTATTTGCCAGGTGGAATTTTATCATCATTCATTGCAAGACATGCTGAACATCCTGGTTCTCTTAATTCAAATCCAGCTTCCTCTAAAATTATTAATAGTCCTTCTTCCTTAATGGCCTTTTCAACTTTATGAGATCCAGGTACAAGCCAAGCAGTTACATTAGGTGCTTTCTTTTTTCCTTTTACTATACCTGTAAAAGCTCTAAAATCTTCAATCCTACCATTTGTACAGCTTCCTAAAAACACAAAATCAATTTTTTTACCCAACATACTTTCACCTTCATTATAATTCATATAACGAAGAGATTTAAGATAAGTTTTAACTTCTCCTTCTTGACTTTTAGCATTTGGTATTCCATTGGAAATACTCATTCCCATTCCAGGGTTAGTCCCATATGTTATCATAGGTTGAATCTTATTTCCATCAAAAACTAATTCTTTATCAAAGAAAGCATCTTCATCACTTTTTAGTGTTGACCAATATTTCATTGCTTTTGTCCAATTATTGCCTTTAGGTGTAAATTCTCTATTTTTGATATATTCAAACGTTTTTTGGTCTGGAGCAATCATACCTCCTCTAGCTCCCATTTCGATACTTAAGTTACATACTGTCATTCTTCCTTCCATACTCATTTCATTAAAAACATTTCCAGCATATTCTACAAAGTAACCAGTAGCACCAGACGTAGTAAGCTTAGATATTATGAAAAGAGCTACATCTTTTGGAGTTACACCTTTACTTAATTCACCGTCAATAGTGATTCTCATAGTCTTAGCCTTAGGCTGCATTATGCATTGGGTGGATAATACCATTTCAACTTCTGAAGTTCCTATTCCAAATGCAATAGCTCCAAAAGCACCATGAGTTGATGTATGTGAATCTCCACAAACAATTGTTGCACCTGGTTGAGTTATTCCATATTCAGGCCCAACAACATGAACTATTCCATTTTTTTCATGTCCTAAACCCCAATAAGAAATACCATGTAATTCAGAATTTTCTTCTAATGCTTTTAATTGGTTGGCAGATAAAGGATCTTTGACAGGGAGATGTTGATTTTTTGTTGGAGTATTATGATCAGCTGTTGCAAAAGTCTTTTCGGGAAATAAAACATTTAAATTTCTGTTTTTTAAACCTAAAAAGGCAACAGGACTTGTAACTTCATGAACCATGTGTCTATCAATAAATAAAACATCAGGACCATTTTTAATTTGATGTACTACATGCGAATCCCAAACTTTATCAAATAATGTTTTATTCATTTTTTATAAAGTAATTATAGGTTTGATATTTGATTTTTTTAAAATAATTGGGATATCCTCATCTTTAATTTCTTTTCTTTCGTCAGCGTATTTTAAAAACTCAGAGTATACAATATCCAATTCATTTTTGGTTAATTCAAAACCTATATTTTTTGCCCTGTAAGCTAATGCAGCTCTTCCACTTCTTGCAGTAAGAACTATAGCAGATTCATTAATACCAACATCAGAAGGGTTAATAATTTCATAAGTTTCTCTATTTTTTATAACACCATCTTGGTGAATCCCTGAACTATGAGCAAAAGCATTGGCACCAACAATTGCTTTATTTGGTTGTACAGGCATTGCCATAGTTTCAGAAACCATTTGACTTGTATCGTATAAAAGTTTAGAATTTATATTAGTATCTAAATTTAATTTGGGGTGTTGTCTCATTATCATGACTACTTCTTCAAGTGAAGTGTTTCCCGCTCTTTCCCCAATTCCATTAATTGTACATTCAATTTGTCTTGCTCCATTAAGCACCCCTGCAATCGAATTAGCAGTTGCTAATCCTAAATCATTGTGACAATGGCAGGAAATAATAGCTTTGTCAATGTTTTTAACATTTTCTATTAAAAATTTGATTTTATCACCATATTCGTTTGGAAGACAATATCCAGTAGTATCTGGAATATTTAGTACAGTAGCTCCAGCTTTAATCATTTTTTCACAAACTTTAGCTAAAAATTCATTGTCAGTTCTTCCAGCATCTTCAGCGTAAAATTCGACATCATTTACAAATTTTTTTGCATACTTTACAGCCTCGAAACCTTTCTCTAAAATTTTTTCTCTAGTTGAACTGAATTTATATTTGATATGAGAATCAGATGTTCCAATTCCTGTATGAATTCTGGGAGAGATAGCATATTTTAAAGAATCAGCTGCAACTTCAATGTCTTTTTTAACTGCTCGAGTTAAGCTGCAAACAGTAGCATTTTTAACAATTTTAGAAATTTCAACAACTGAATTAAAATCTCCAGGACTGGAAACAGGAAACCCAGCTTCAATAACATTCACTCCAAGCTCATCTAGTCTTTTAGCAATAACTACCTTTTGAATGGTGTTAAGTTTGCATCCAGGAACTTGCTCTCCATCTCTTAAAGTTGTATCAAATATTTGAACAATTTCTTTACCCATAAATATGATAATTATTTCTTAAAAAGAACTTAAAGGTAAAAGTAGTAAAATCGAATAAATAAATCTATTTTTCTTCGCAGTTAAGACATAAATCCCAAATATTGTTTTTAGGTGGTTTTGCTACTACTTCAATATTTTGTTTTGAAACTGGGTGTACGAAGTTTATTTTTCTTGAATGAAGATGTATACTTCCGTCCTTATTTGATCTGGGAAATCCATATTTTAAGTCTCCTTTTATAGGAAATCCTATATGTGATAATTGGGTTCTTATTTGATGATGTCTCCCTGTTTCTAATTTAATACTCAAAAGAGAATATTTATCTAAATCAAAAATTTTATTAAAATATAATATCGCATTTTTTGCTTTTTTATTAGAAATTTCAGAAATGTAAGACTTATTTTGCTTTTTATTTTTAACTAAAAAATTTTCTAGTTTTTCACTTTTTTGTTTTTTTATAGACTTGACAATTGCCCAATAGGTTTTTTTAATTTTATTTTTTTTAAAAGATTCATTTAATCTAGTTAGAGCTTTGGAGGTTTTAGTAAAAATGATTGCTCCACTTGTCGGTCTGTCCAGCCTGTGCGTAATGCCTAGGTACACATTTCCTGGTTTATTATATTTCTTTTTTAAATGAGCTTTTATTTTATCTCCTAAAGTTTCGTCTTGAGTTATATCACCTTGAGTTAAGTCACCAGCTTTTTTATTTACAATAATAAGATGGTTGTCCTCAAATAAAATTTCTAACAAAATAATTAATATTGTTCGTTCTGGTTTGGAAAATTTAAATTTTTAACATCTTTAATATAATCTTTTATAGCATCAGACATTATTTTATTAAGGTCTATATACCTTCTTAAAAATCTTGGGTTGAATTCTGTACTAAGCCCTACAAGATCGTGAGTAACTAGTACTTGACCGTCAACATGAATACCAGCTCCAATTCCGATAACAGGAGATTTTACATGTTTAGTTACTTTTTTTGAAACTTCTGCAGGAATTTTTTCTAATACAATTCCAAAACATCCTAATTTATCCAGAAGTTTGGCATCTTCCAATAACGTTTGGGCTTCTTTATCCTCTTTAGCTCTTACTGTATAGGTGCCAAATTTATAAATGGATTGTGGAGTTAAACCTAAATGTCCCATAACTGGAATACCAGCATTTAATATTTTTATTATCGATTCTTTTATTTCTGATCCACCTTCCATTTTAACAGCATGAGCACCAGATTCTTTCATAATCCTGATTGCTGATCTTAACGCTTCGTTTGGGTCTGACTGGTAACTTCCAAAAGGTAGATCTACTACCACTAAAGCTCTTTTAACACCTCTTACAACAGATGAAGCATGATAAATCATTTGATCTAATGTGATTGGTAATGTGGTTTCATGGCCCGCCATTACATTAGAAGCTGAGTCACCAACAAGAATAATATCTATTCCAGAAGAATCAATAATCTTTGCCATTGAATAATCGTAGCCAGTAAGCATTGAAATTTTTTCATTACGATTTTTCATTTCTAGTAAAGTATTTGTTGTAACTCTTTTGTATTTTTTGGTAGACATAATTAAATTTTTGTAAATGTAATTTAAAATTCAAATAAAATATTAATTCTTTCACATATTAAATTTAATAAGTGACAGTATGTCAGTAATTATAAACTGGCATAATCATTGAAATATGTGATTTGTAAATGATAAAAAAATAAATAATGAATAAAATAATTGGAATTGATTTAGGTACAACAAACTCATGTGTTTCTGTTATGGAAGGTAATGAACCGGTTGTTATACCAAATGCTGAAGGAAAAAGAACTACTCCTTCTGTAATAGCTTTTGTTGAAGGCGGGGAAATAAAGGTTGGCGATCCTGCAAAAAGACAAGCAGTTACTAATCCTACTAAAACAATAGCTTCTATAAAAAGATTTATGGGTAGCAAGTATAGCGAATCAAAAAAAGATGCTGACAGATCTGCTTTCAAAGTAGTTAAAGGAGATAATGATACTGCTAGAGTTGACATCGATGGAAGATTATACACGCCTCAAGAACTTTCTGCAATGACCCTTCAAAAGATGAAAAAAACAGCAGAAGATTATTTAGGTAACACAATAACAGAGGCTGTAATTACTGTTCCAGCATATTTTAACGATTCTCAAAGACAAGCAACTAAAGAAGCTGGTGAAATAGCAGGCCTTAAAGTACAAAGAATTATTAATGAACCTACTGCGGCAGCTTTAGCTTATGGTTTGGATAAGTCAGGTAAAGATCAAAAAATTGCAGTCTATGATTTAGGAGGAGGAACTTTTGATATTTCAATTTTAGAGCTTGGTGATGGAGTATTTGAAGTGCTTTCTACAAATGGTGATACCAGATTAGGAGGAGATGACTTTGATGATGTTATAATACAATTTCTAGCGGATGAATTTTCAAAACAAGAGGATATTAACTTAAGAAAAGATCCAATGGCATTGCAAAGATTAAAAGAAGCTGCTGAAAAAGCTAAGATTGAACTTTCTTCATCTGCCCAAACAGAAATCAATTTACCTTATATTTCTGCAACTTCCTCAGGTCCAAAACACCTTGTTACAACTTTAACTAAATCAAAATTTGAACAGCTTTCTGCTGATTTAGTAAAAAGGTCAATGGAACCTGTTAAAAAAGCATTGAAGGATGCAGGTTTAAGTATTACGGATATTGATGAAGTTATATTAGTTGGCGGATCCACAAGAATTCCAATAATTCAAGAAAAAGTAGAAAAGTTTTTTGGTAAAAAGCCATCCAAGGGGGTTAATCCTGACGAAGTTGTGGCTATTGGAGCAGCCATTCAAGGGGGAGTATTAACTGGTGATGTAAAAGATGTATTATTATTGGATGTTACACCATTGTCTCTTGGTATCGAAACAATGGGTAGTGTAATGACCAAACTAATTGAATCAAACACTACTATTCCAACTAAAAAATCTCAAGTTTTCTCTACTGCAGCTGATAATCAACCCTCTGTTGAAATTCATGTTCTTCAAGGTGAAAGACCAATGGCAAAGGATAATAATACTATTGGTAGATTTCATTTAGATGGAATTCCACCTTCACCAAGAGGAGTGCCTCAAATTGAAGTTACATTTGATATTGATGCTAATGGGTTAATACACGTAACAGCTGCAGATAAGGCAACTGGCAAAACTCAGGATATTAGAATTGAAGCTTCATCGGGACTAACAGATGAGGAGATTGAAAAAATGAAAAAAGAGGCTGAAGCAAATGCAGAATCTGATAAAAAAGTAAAAGAGGAAGTAGACACTTTAAATAGTGCTGATGCTATGATTTTTCAAACAGAAAGTCAATTAAAGGAATATGGAGAAAAACTTTCTGATGATAAGAAAAAAACTATAGAAGATTGTTTAGAAACCTTAAAAAAAGCTCACGAATCTAAAGATTTGGAGAGTATAAAAACATCATTAGAAGGAATAAATGAAGCGTGGAAAAATGCATCTGAAGAAATGTATAAGGCGCAAGCTGAGTCTGGTGGCGGTGCACCTGGTGCAGATCCTGCTGCTAATGCTCAACCTAATGATAAAAAAGGTTCATCCGATGATGTTCAGGATGTAGATTTTGAAGAGGTCAAATAATATAAATTAAATTTAATTAGTTAAAAAAACGCATCAAAATCTTTGATGCGTTTTTTTTGTTTAATACTTTTAGATAATGAATAAAGAAAATTTATTGAATAAAATTAACTCGGCAAATAAAGATACGTTAATGGAAACATTGGACATTGAATTTATAGACATAGGTGAAGATTTTTTAGTGGCGAAAATGCCAGTAACTTCAAAAGTTTATCAGCCTGATGGAGTGTTACACGGTGGGGCTACAGTTGCATTAGCTGAATCCGTTGGTAGCGCAGTGTCATATATGTCTGTTGATTATATAAACCAAACAGTGAGAGGAATAATAATTTCAGCAAATCATTTAAAAAGTATTAAAGAAGGATATGTTTATGCAAGAGCAACACCACTTCACAAGGGAAGAACAACTCAACTCTGGGAAATTAAAATTACAGATGATAATGATAATTTAATATCTCACTGTAAGCTTTCAACAATAGTTTTAAATAAAAAATAATTAAATGTTTATAGAAAATGTTTTAAAAGTTAAAAATGAGTGGTGGAGGTATTTAATTGGATGTATTGTAGTTTTTATAGCAACCCAATTAGGTTCTATTCCACTAATCATTGCAATTTTTTCAAAAGTTGGTATAAACGGAGCAACCCAAATTGATCAGTCCAGTATGATGACAGTTTTAGAAGATAGTAATTTAACTTTATTTTATTTTTTGCTTGTATACGTTTTTGGTTTTATAGGTCTTTTATTAGTTGTAAAATATATACATAATCAAACATTTGTTTCTTTGACTACATCTAGAAAAAAAATAGATTTTTTAAAAATTAGAACATCTTTTTTAGTTGCTGCTTTTATTGTAATTACAACCACTTTAATAAGTTATTTTATGTTTCCACAAGATTACATTTATAATTTTGAATTAAAGCCTTTTTTGATTTTATCTTTAATAGTAATTTTATTAATTCCTATTCAAACTAGTTGGGAAGAATATATGTTTAGAGGTTATTTGATGCAGTGTTTAGGAATTATTGTGAGAAACAAATGGATTCCACTATTTACAACATCTTTATTATTTGGTTTTTTACATTACTGGAATCCTGAGGTAATGAAACTCGGCCCTTTTTTATTAATTCATTATGTTTCAACAGGATTTTTTTTAGGAATAATTACTTTAATGGATAAAGGAATGGAACTTTCTATAGGTTTCCATGCGGGTAATAATATTTTGATTGCCCTTTTAGTTACTGCTGACTGGACTGTTCTTCAAACGAATTCTATTTTAAAAAGTGTTGGAGAACCGGAAGTTGTCAGTATGCTTGTTCCTGTTTTTATAATTTATCCTTTGGTTTTATTTTATTTTTCTAAAAAATATAATTGGACCGATTGGAAAGAAAATTTATTTGGAAGAATTGATTAATTTTATGAAAAATTTAACATATTTATTTTGTGAATTTTTAGAAATTGCAAAAATAAACAACAACTTAAAAAATGGCATTAAATAAAAATGGAATATTCGCATGGGCATCATTTATTCTTACACTACTTGGGATAATTCTTATTCTGCTTGGTGTAATCAAGTATATTGATTATGCTATTGGATTTTCAGTTGTTGGAGTCGGGTTTATTGCCATAGGATGGGCTTTTAATGCTTTAAAAGGGAGAGTTTAATGATTTTTACCAATCATTTTTTTTACATCAACCCACTCATCGAATTCTTTAGGACTTGCATACCCAAGATTTATGGTCTCTTCTTTTAAAGTAGTTCCATTTTTATGAGCAAGGTTTGCGATTTCAGCAGCTTTATAATAACCTATTTTACTATTTAGAGCCGTAACTAACATTAAGGAGTTGTTTAATAATTCTTTAATTCTTTTTTTATTAGGTGCTATTCCTTTTACACAATTATCATTGAAACTTTTTACAGAATCTGCAATAAGTGTTGCAGATTCCAATAAATTAGCAGCCATCAGGGGTTTATAAACATTTAATTCATAATGTCCTTGCATTCCTCCAATTGTAACAGAAACATCATTACCAATTACTTGTGCACAAACCATAGATATAGCTTCGCACTGAGTAGGATTTACTTTTCCAGGCATTATTGAACTACCAGGTTCATTAGCTGGAATAGAAATTTCACCAATACCAGATCTTGGTCCTGAAGCCATCATTCTAATATCATTAGAGATTTTATTTAATGAATTGGCAATTAATTTTAATCCACCATGTGTTTCCACAAGAGCATCATGAGCAGCAATGGATTCAAACTTATTTTCAGCAGAAACAAAATTTATACCAGTAAATTTTGAAATAAATTCTACAGAAATTTCAGCATATCTATCAGGTGAATTAATTCCTGTTCCAACAGCTGTTGCACCTAATGCAAGTTCTGATAAGTGATTTAATGAATTTTTTAAAGAACTTAAACCGTGTTTTATCTGTGAATGGTAACCTGAAAATTCTTGACCTAAAGTTATTGGAGTAGCATCCATGAGATGGGTTCTACCAATCTTAATAATATCTTTAAATTCTTTAGATTTTTTTAATAAAGTTTTTTCAAATTCTTCCAAATTCGGAATAGTCTTTTCAATTAATTTTTTATAAATAGCTATATGCATAGCAGTTGGAAATGTATCATTAGAAGATTGAGACATATTTACATCATCATTTGGAGATAATGTTTTTTCAGATTCCCCTAAAATTTTTCCTTCTTTTTGATGAGATCGATTAGAAATAACCTCATTAACATTCATATTACTTTGGGTTCCTGATCCAGTTTGCCATATAACCAAAGGAAATTGTTTGTTAAGTTTACTTTCTAAAATTTCATCACACACAGAGGAAATTAAATCTCTTTTAACTTTACTTAATACACCTAGTTTATAGTTAGTGTGAGCAGCAGCTTTTTTTAAATAAGCAAATCCGTGGATTATTTCTATAGGCATCGACCCAGCTCTTCCAATTTTAAAATTGTTAACAGATCTTTGAGTTTGTGCTCCCCATAAACAACTATTGGCAACCTCAATTTTCCCAATAGTGTCTTTTTCTATTCTAAATGACATAACATATAAATTATATACAAATTTACTATAAAAGGATTATATATTTAATTTTTAATATTTGTTAAAAAAAATATTATAAAGGATCGTATCTTTATATATATTTGTTTTATAGTATAAGTTATATGGAATTTGATCAATATTTAGGATTTATTTTGTTTTTATCAGTTTTAACAATGGGATTCTGGTTAATGATACTATTATTAACTTTTATAATCCCTTACTGGGTCACAGGAGCTTTTATTGAAAGAATCAAAGAAATAAGAGATAAATTAAAAAAATAGTTTATCCACCAAATCCTTCACCCTCATATTCTTGATAGTTTTGTTGCCTCCTTCTTTCGTTCTTTTTTTGATTAAATCTATATATAAGATTTAATTCAAAACTTCTACCACCTCTCCAATTACTTTCACTGTAACTTTTGTAGTTTTCATTAAATGATTCAATTCTCCATTTTCCAGTTTCTAAAATATCATTCACCTTAAAAGTTAACGTTATTTTATCTTTAAATAGATCTTTGCTAAATGCAGTATTTGTGTATATTGATGCTTTTCTTTCAGAAACAGCAGTTTTTTGAGGTGCTCTGTATCTAAAACTTGTTTGCCAATCGATACTTGAAAATAACTTTAAATAATTATTTA
>TARA_B110000444_G_scaffold246458_1_pt1 | contig 12576 bp, 4 predicted proteins | sample TARA_B110000444 | Tara Oceans TARA_B110000444 (sample SAMEA4398370) | marine metagenome | biome: Polar Biome; feature: [SRF] surface water layer (ENVO:00010504); material: water (ENVO:00002006), including particulate matter (ENVO:01000060) such as... | depth 5 m | reverse complement strand
AATGAACTAGGTGCAAACTATGTCATCGTAAACTCTAGATTAGAGTTTGCAGAAGGTGGTGGTGATTTCCCAACAACTAATGACTTTAGAAGAATTGGACTTCTTCAAGACCCACAAAAAGTAGTCAGTGCAATTGCAGCTGATGCTACTCTTGCAACATATAAGAAGTTTACACTTTCAAGTGTATCGGGTGTTGTAGTAGATTCTATTTTATTGAATGCTGATGCAGACGGAGATAACATTGCAGTTGCAAGAGTTGTTTCAGTTGTAGGTTCAGTTGTCTCATACTTACCAATTCCAAATAGTTTTGGTGGATATGCAGATTTCTCTGTATCCGATAACATGTTTATTAGTGGAAGTGCATCATCTTTTGGAACAGTGTCGTCTTTAGACAGTACTTTCCCTGAAGCCCTTCCGAGAACAGGTAAGATTATCTATGTGGAAAATAGAGGTGCAGTATCAAGAGCAGCCGACCAAATAGAAGATATTAAACTTATTGTTCAAATGTAATTTTGTTTCTTAGGAAACATAACAAATAGAGTAAACTTATGCCAGAGAAGATTGACTTAAATATTTCGCCTTACTATGATGACTATGATGAATCTAAAAAGTTTCACAAGGTTTTATATCGTGCAGGTAGACCTCTTCAAGCAAGAGAACTAACACAATCCCAATCAATCATGCAGAACCAAATCGAAAGATTTGGTAATCATGTGTTTGAAGAGGGGTCTATTGTTAGTGGTGCTATTGCAGATATCGATATGGATATCTACTATGTGAAATGTTTAGCTGCAAACCCAGGCAGTGGTGCAGGTACATCAGAAACACATAGAGTTGCAACTCATGGGTTGCACGTTCAAGGAAAGACATCAGGTGTTGTTGCTAGAGTAATAACCTCAGTAGCTTCAACTGGAACAGATGAGTTAACTCTTTTAGTCAAGTTTATTAGACAGGGAACAACTGCAACTAATGACTATGCCTTCTCAGCAGGAGAGGTCTTAGAACCAGTCACTATTAGTTCAAGTGGTAGTATAACTGCAACATCATCAGGAAAAGAATTTACCATAGCTGCAACATCTGTTACACCAATTGGTAGGTCTTCGATTGCACACATAAGTGAAGGTATTATTTACACTCGTGGATTCTTTACAAAGGTAGACACTCAAGAATTGATACTTGAAAAGTATTCAGGTAAACCTTCGTACAGAATTGGTGTTCAAATTTCCGAAAATCTAATTTCATCTGCAGATGACACATCATTACTAGATAATGCAGCGGGTTCTTCTAATGAGAATGCTGGTGGTGCAGATAGACTTAAACTTTCGTTAACATTCACAAAAGTTTTACTTAGTTCGACAACAGATTCAGATTTTATAGAACTTGTTAGAGTCAACAATGGTATCATTGAACTTAAAATAGACAAGACAAGATACACTCAAGGTTTCAATAGTACACTTGCACGAAGAACATTCGATGCTAGTGGAGATTTTGTAACAAGACAATTCGTTCCTAATCTAAAAGAACATTTAAACAATGGTGTCAATGCAGGTTACTATTCTTCACTATATGGTGGTAATGAATCCAAGTTTATCATGCAGGTATCGCCAGGAAAAGCATATGTTAAAGGATATGAGATTGAAAAGATTGGAACTACTCCACTAACATTCAAGAAAGCTAGAAGTACAGAAGCACTAGTGGGTGCATCTACTCCTATCCGAATTGGTAACTTCATTAAACTTAAGAATGTACATAGTATGCCTGAGTTCGGTAACGAAACAGGTGGTGACTCACAGTCCCCATTCAACGAAGTTAAAATATTTGATGGTGTAATTGCATCAGCTGATGCAGGAGACCCAACTGCAGCTGGTAATCATATCGGTTATGCAAGAGTTAGAGGTTACGACTTTGTAGATAACTCTTCAAGTGCAACTGGACTAATATTTGCAAAGACTGGTAATGCACAACACAACTTATACATGTTTGATGTTAAGATGTTTACTAAACTACCTTATGGTTCAAAAACTGGAACATTCACAGCAGGTGATATAGTTACAGGTACGACAACAGGTGCAACAGGTATAGTACATAATGATGTCTCTAATAGTGCATTATATCTTCACGATGTTGTAGGAACATTTGCCGATGGTGAAGCTGTAACAACTTCAGGTGTAGGTACTGGTGCATTCACAATTGGTGCAGGTGTTAGAGGATATAACATTGACCGTGCAAGGTCAGTAACACAAGTATCAACTGCATCTAGAGAAACATTTACTGCAAACATTGTAACAGATTCAGATAAGATATTACTTGGAACAGTTAACTTCAATGGAACAACAGCCGTATCAGGTTTCGGAACCGATTTTAAAACCGAACTTAAAGAAGGTGACATCATTGTTGATGGTGCAGGTACAGAACATGTAGTGTCTAGTATTGCCAGTGCAATATCATTAACTCTAGATGGAAATAGTACAGAACCAACATATAGTGGTAATGCAACAAGAAGAAGAACTAAAGTATATCAACAAGATAGAACAGTAGGTATCTCTGCACTACCAAGAGATTGGATTTCAAACCATACGCCTGATGACCTTACAGTTAGAAGACAGAATACTGTTAGTGCAGGTTCGACTGGATTTGCAATAAGTGTCGGTTCGGGTGAAACATTCGGTGCAGTGAATAACGATAACTTCACAGTATCCGTTGCACAACAATCATCTGATGCAGGTAGAACACTTGTTAATGGTGATACATTAGACATTAATCAGTTTTCTGTTTCAGGAACAGGTACTTATACTTTCACAAGTGGAAGTTGGGATGCCCAAGATGCAGGTGCAATATTAAGAGTTTCATATACTGTTAAACAATCAAACCCTGCAAGAAAAACAAAGAATTTTAAATCAGGTAGAGTTGTAACAGTAACTACTGCATCATCATCTAATACACCTTATGGTAGAAATTACGATGACAAAGATATTACACTAGGTGTTGCAGATGCATACAAAGTACATGGTATCTATGAAGGAGTTGGTGGTTCAACACCAGTACCACCTTCACTCGTAATTAATGAGACAAATTCTACAAGTTTCACTAGTGGTGAAATTGTCATCGGAACAACATCAAGTGCAAGAGGAACAATTATTGCATATGGTGGTGATGATGCAACTTCATATATCTACTACACTGGTACTAATAGATTTGTTGCAGGTGAAGTTATCACTGGACAAACTTCAAGTGCTACAGGAACACTAACAAGTGTTGCAGTTGGTTCATCAGATATAACAAATAGATTCTTCTTTGACGATGGTCAGAGAGATGGGTTCTATGACATTGCAAGACTAACAAGAAAATCGGGGGAACCTGCACCAAGTAATGCAATTCTCGTAGTATTTGATTACTTTGCATCAGCTGGTGAAGGTAATTTCTATGACATTAATTCATATGATATCCCATATAAAGATATCCCAGTTTATACTGCAAACAAAGTAGACCTTGGTGGATTGGAACCTGATGGAACATATGAGTTATCAGACTCAATCGACTACAGACCAGTGGTTGGACAACTATTGACTAACACCAATTTCTCAAATGATACTGGTAGTAACAATGGTAGAACTGTTGCAGACCCAACAAACATCTCAACAGAGATATCATCTGCACCATTCCTATACACAGTTAGGGATTTTGGTTCTACAGGTTCAAGTAAAATAGATACACCAGTGAATGGTACATTCTCCGTAGGAGATATTTCATTCTATGTTGGTAGAATTGACAAAGTATTTTTACATAGAGAAGGTAGTTTCCAAATTGTTGAAGGAACATCTTCAATCACACCAACTAAACCAAAGGCTATTGACGATTCAATTGAATTATTTGAAGTCAGTATTCCTGCATATACAAAAGATTTAAAAACTGTAAAGGTAAGAGCTAAAGACCATAGAAGTTACACAATGAAAGATATTGGTAAAATTGCCAATAGAGTTGCAAACTTAGAAAGAGTCACTACATTATCTTTATTAGAAAAAGACACACAGTCACTTCAGATATTAGATTCTGATGGTTTTGATAGATTCAAGTCGGGGTTTGTTGTTGATTCATTTAAAGGACATGGTATCGGAGATGTTAGACATCCTGATTACAGATGTGCAGTGGACGCTAAAACTGGAACACTGAGACCACAATCATATCAAAACTTTATTGATTTAACACTTGACACAACCACAAGTTCCAACTATCAAAAGACAGGTGACTTAATAACATTACCATACACTAGTTATAACTATGTGTCTCAAGATAAAGCATCAAGAACTATTAATGTCAACCCATACAATGTATTTGCATTTATAGGAAATGTTAAACTAACTCCAGCAATCGATATTTGGAATGATTCTGAAAGACTTCCCGATGTAAGAGTTAATAGACAGGGTAATTTTGACGCTGTTCTTGCAGAAAATACAAACTCATTAGGTTCTGTTTGGAACTCATGGCAAACAACATTTGTCGGTGAACCAACAGTCGTATCCGAAGAAGTTACATCAACAACTGCAGGAAGATGGGAAGGTGACCCTACTCAAGGTGGAACATGGGTTGCTGGTGAACAGGTCACTAGAGAAATTACAGAAACACCCGAGACTCAGACTAGGTCGGGTATTAAAACTACTGTAGTTGAAGACTTTGTAGAAAACAGAAATGACCGAGTTGTCAGTGTTACAATTATCCCTTGGATTCGTTCAAGAGAAATAGAAATTGATGCAACTGAACTTAAACCAAATTCTAACCACTTCATTTTCTTTGATAATCAAGATGTCAACGCACACGTTAGACCACATAGTGCATCCTATTCACAAGATGGTGGGGTGACTGTAACATCAGGAATTAAAGCTGATGGTAATGGTAGGGTTCGTGCATACTTTACAATCCCTCAAACGGATTCAATGAGATTCCCTACAGGTCAAAGACAATTAAGAGTTACTTCGAGTTTATATAACCTATCAAATCCTGCGTCAAGTGGACAGGAGATTTATCAAGCTCAAGGTCTACTACAAGCATCACAAACTGAAATTACATCTACAAGAAATGGTAGAGTAATTAGAGAAAGTTTAGGAGAGAGTAAAGACACCGTAAGAAGAGGTGAAAGTCTTAACTCAACTCCGACTGATACAACTGCACCTGAGATACCAGTGGATACAACTCCACAAGAAACAATTCCCGACCCAGTTATTGCAGATTTTATTCCCGACTTATGGGATGTAGAAGACTTTTGGTTTATTCCAGTTGAGTTTGCATGGAGAGACCCATTAGCACAATCATTCATAGTAGAGAAAAGTGGTGGTATGTTTGTAACAGGGGTAGATTTGTACTTTGAAACAAAGGATGATTCACTACCTGTAACAGTTGAATTAAGAAATATGGTCAATGGATATCCTGGCCAGAATGTTCTTCCCTTCTCAACTAAGACACTAACACCTGCTGAAATTAACACTTCAACTAATGGTTCAGCATTAACAACATTCACATTTGATTCACCAGTATTCTTAGAATCACAACAAGAATATTGTTTTGTTGTTCTATCTAACTCAGATAAGTACCACACATACATTTCTAGAATGGGTGAAAAGGATTTAATCACTTCACAAACAATTGCAGGACAACCATATGCAGGGTCATTATTCATGTCTCAGAATGCATCAACATGGACTGCAGAACAAACAGACGACCTCAAGTTTAATATTAAAGTTGCTAAATTCACAGCGAATGCCTCAGCGAATATTGCAACAGTTAACTTTGAGAATATTGAGTTACCAACCATTAAATTACAAAGTAACCCAATTCAGACATTTGTTGACCAAAGATATGTTAAAGTATATGCATACAACCATGGTATGTATGATAACTCATCACAGGTAATTCTTTCAGGGATTATTGGAGACAAGACAGGTGGTGTTCTAAATGTAGGAACACCTGCTAAACAAACAGGAACTACACCTGCAGACCAAACTTGGGGAACCGTATCATCACCTCTTACCACTACAACTAATGGAACTGGTACTGGTGCAACTGTTTCAATAACAGTCTCATCCAGTGGAACTGCATTTGCAGCCAAAGTTGTAGACTGTGGTAGTGGTTATAGTGCAAGTGATACTCTAACTGTAACTGATTTTGGTAGTGCAACTAATAGTTTTAATATTTCAATAGGTACTATTGAAGATACATTAGGTGGGTTCCCGATTAGTTTGTTGAATAGAACACATAGTGCTTTATCAAGTTATGAAATTGACTCATTCACTATCATACCTGAAGTTTCTGCTTCTGCCTTTTTTGGTGCGAGGGATTTAATTACAGGATTTACTGGAGATAATGGAACAGTCGGTGGAAGTTCAAACGTAACATCTACAAGAAATTTATACTTTGATGCATGTCATACACTAATACCAAATTTACAAGTAAAGGATACAAAAATAAGTGTAAACATTAAAGGTACTGGTATGAACACACCTGAAGGTTTCAGAAAAACTGTTGACTCAGTTTATGTTAAGAAGACCTCTTCAAAGTTTGTTACACTTAATGATAACAATTTCTTTGACAGTCCGACTATTATTGCAAGTGGTATCAACGAGTCGGGTAATATGAACTCTACTAAGTCATTCCAATTACAAGTTCAATTACAGACAAATTCAACAAACCTATCCCCAGTTATTGATACTGCATCGGTAGGTTTCTTAGGTATTACTAATAGAATCAATAATATCGATAGTGCAACAGGTAAGAAATATAATGGTACATCACTTAGTTCTACAGTCACAAGTTTAGGAAGTGGTACTACATTTGTACCATCAACAGCTGCAGACGGAGATAACAATGTATTCACATACTTGACTAAGAAGATTAATCTCAAGTCTCCTGCAACTTCCCTAAAAACCATCATGGATGTGTTCAGAGGTTCGGGTGCAGAAGTTAAGGTTCTATACAAAATATTAAAGAATGATGAATCAATCAGTTTTGATGATATTGGATGGACATATTTCAATACGAATGGAAGTCCTGATGAGACAGTAGAAGCTGATGGAAGAAACTTTAAAGAATACGAATTTACAGTCAATGACTTACCCGAGTTTAGTTCTTTTGCAATTAAGATTGTAGGTCAGTCCTACAATACAGGAGTGATACCGATGGTATCTAACTTCAGAACATTAGCACTTGCAACATAATATGGAAACTCTTGCAAAAGTTGAAGGACACACTGGAATATATCGTGATGAAGTTACTGGTGCAATTGTTAATACTGATATGAAGTCATTTCAGTATGCAAAGAATAGAAAGCAAAATTTTCTAAACCAAAAAAATGAGATAAATACATTAAAGAATGAAGTATCAGAAATGAAATCTATGCTTCAAACAATACTAGGAAAATTAAATGGCTAAGACAGTTGACCAACACAGTACTATAGAAGACTTTAGAAAAAGGTATAACGAACTTGCCACAGATGTGGGTGATGCTTCGGGAATACAAACTGCAGATAATAGTGTTGTAGATGCGATTAATACTCTAGACAGTAGGTCTTTCTATTTCCAAGAATTTGCATACACTGCGACTGCAGGTCAAACTGTATTTACTGGAAGTGACGGTAATAATGTCCTTCAAGTACGAAGAGAAAGATTACAAGTATTTAAAAATGGTGCATTATTACAAGAAGGTGATAACTATATTCTTGGTTCAGATAATGACCAAGGTATCGTAACATCTATAACATTAACATCGGGTGCAAGTCTTAATGACACTATAGTGTTCTTTGCATTCACTGGTTCATACTTAGGAGTTCTAGGTGGGTCAGGTGCTGGGTCAACATTCTTCACTGAAACAGCTGCAAATACAATATACAATACTAATGAAAGTGGTATCATCCTTCAGGGAGATGATGCATACACAACAGAATTAGAAAGTGGATACAACATACAACTTGCAGGTAGGACTTATGCTGAAGACGACCTAACCCTTGCAAGTGGTAAAGTAATCACCACACCTGAACTTGTTGCAACTACAGCTGATATCAATGGTGGTAGTGTTGATGGTGCAACCATTGGTGAGTCCTCAAGGTCAACTGGTAAGTTTACAGATGTAGACCTTAATGGGAACTTAACAGTTACAGGTACTACAGACTTAAATTCAAACCTTACAGTAGATGGTAACACAACATTAGGTAATGCCTCTAGTGATACAATCACATTAACAGGTCAGGTCAGCTCTCATTTAATACCAGTCACAGATGGAACATATAATCTAGGTACATCTTCGAAAGAATGGAATAATGCATTCTTTGATGGAACTGTAACTACAGATGCACTTGTTGCTGATACTGCAGACATTAATGGTGGTACAATAGACAGTGCAATAATCAATGGAACTTCAATCGGTGAGTCCTCAAGGTCAACTGGTAAGTTTACAAATGTAGACCTAAGTGGGAACTTGACTGTTACTGGTAATGCAACTATTAATGGTAACCTAACATTCGGTGATGCAGATACAGATAGTGTTGCTTTCAACGCAGATGTTAATTCACATTTAATCCCAAACATAGATGGAACATATAATCTAGGTACATCTTCAAAGGAATGGAATAATGCATACTTTGATGGAACAGTGACTACAGATGCACTTGTTGCCAATACAGCAGATATCAATGGTGGTAGTGTTGATGGTACAACAATCGGTGCAGCTGTTGCTTCAACAATACTTGGTACAACAATTGGTGGTACAACAATTACTGCAAGTACAGGTTTTAGTGGTAATTTAACAGGAAACGTAACAGGAAACGTAACAGGTGATATTAAAAATGCCTCTAGTGCATTAGTATTAGATGTTTCAAGTGGTGCATTAACTGGTTCTGTATCAAGTATATCAAATCATAATACAGATAGTTTATCAGAAGGTTCTACCAATTTATACTTCACAAATTCAAGAGCTGATGCTCGTGCAGATGTGCAGATTGGACAAGCAAATATTCAAGACCTTTCTAATGTCACAATAACAACCCCTGCAAGTGGTAACTTGTTAGCATATAATGGTTCTGCGTGGGTCAACACTGCACCTAGTACAACAGATACAATATCTGAAGGTTCATCTAACCTATGGTACACAGATGAGAGAGCTCAAGATGCAACTGCAGCTGCATTAAACCATAGTAACCACACCAATGTGACCGTTGCATATGTAGATGCATCTAATGAGATTAGACTTTCAGCTGCAAGTGCAGAAAACATATTCCAAACTGTTGCTTCCGATAGTGGAAATGCAGTTGCAGACGCAACAAGTGACACACTTACAATTACAGGTGGGACAGGATTAGAGACTTCAGTATCAGGTGATACTTTAACAATTGACCATACATCAACTGGTGCAGCTACTGTAAACAATAGTGGTGCAACAGTAATACAAGACTTGACAATCGATGGTCAGGGTCACCTTACAGGTGTAAATTCTCATACTTTGACACTTGCCAACTTAGGTTATGGTGGTGCTACAGACGCAAACAACTACACATTTTCTATTAAAGAAGATGGTGGAAGTGCATATGCAATTACATCGGGTAGTGCAGTAGACTTTAGAGGTGCAGGTTCAGTTTCAGTATCAAGGTCAAGTGGAATTGTAACATTTACTGGAACAGATACCAATACTTGGAGACCTATTCACGATAGTCCAGTTGACGGTGCAACAACTACATCAATCAGTAGTAACTGGGCATTTGATAATGTTAAAACAGCAGTACCAGCAAGTGCATTGTTTACAGATACTAACACAACCAATTTCAACATTCAAGCAAATAGTGGTGCAACAACAAATATAAGTGCTGGTGAAACGATGAATTTCGTAAATGGTACTGATATTAATATTACCCGCTCAGGAAATGCATTTACAGTCAACAGTACAGGTTCAAATGCAGCCATAACTAGTAATGGTTCAACACCATCTCTTGCATCGGGTATTACTGGTGCAGAAGTTAGGTCACTAATTGGTGCAGGAACAAGTTCATCAGACACTACATATTCTGTTGGTGACGGTGGATTAACTCAAAAGAACTTTACAAGTACTCTAAAGACCAAACTAGATAGTGTTGACAGTAATGCAACATTAGGGTTCAATGCCATTTATGGATATAATGGTAATGTTGGTAGTGGTTTTGTTATGTCGATGGGTGCATCGACAAGTAACAAATCTCTATATGTTCAAGCTGGAACTGGTATATCTCTTAGTGAGGTCACCAACTTTGGTGGTACTGGTAAAGATGCATTAAAAATTACCAACACGGTTGTTAATACAGATACCAATACAGTAACATCAGTTGGTGCAAATAACACAGGTTTATCTACTGGTAACATTTATATAAATGGTAGTGGTGCAACATCAATATCAAAATCAGGTGGAACAATTACAATCAATTCTACTGATACCAATACTGATACCAACACAACTTATACAGCTGGAACAGGAATGTCCTTAAGTGGAACTACATTCAACTGTAATGTTGTCAATACAGACACTAACACAACTTATACAGCTGGAACAGGATTGACTTTAGTTGGTACTCAGTTTAGAAATACAGTTGTCAATACAGATACCAACACAACATATTCTGCTGGTAATGGTATGTCTCTAAGTGGAACACAATTCCTAATGAGTGGTTCATATAGTGGTACATTTACCGCTTCCACTCTTCATTCAAGTGGTGATGTTATTGCATACTACTCAGATGAAAGACTAAAAGATTTCGAAGGAACAATACCAAATGCATTAGATAAAGTATCTCAGTTGAATGGTTACTACTTTACTGCAAATGAAACTGCAAAAGAATTGGGATTCGATAATGACCAAAGACAAGTTGGTGTTTCTGCACAAGAAGTAGAAGCAATTATGCCAGAGATTATTAAATCTGCACCTATCAATGAAGAACATGGAACAGATTATAAAACTGTTCAATATGAAAAACTCGTTCCCTTATTAATAGAAGCTATTAAAGAGTTGAAAGGGGAGATTGAGGAATTAAAGGGGAATAAATAATGGGTCTTCCTGAAATTGGTACAAAGAGTTATCTCAACATGGGTGCCCTTGCCGATGAATTCGGTCAAGCACGTTCTAACGTCTCATTAACAAGTTTTCATAAAGATGCAGCTAATTTGTATCGGCCTGCAAATGCTGGGTTGTCCATAACCGAAGCGAACTGTTCTCGTGAGGGTGCTGAGTACGATGGTGCAATTAATGGAAGTGCGGCAGGAATTCCACTCGTATTACCACAACATACAAAATCTCGTCTAAGGACTAGTTCAACTGGAACCCCATCAATTGTTCGCAATATTCCATCAACAGTAAATACTCAAATTAAGTTAGGTGATTTTGTTGGTGTGTCTAATGGTAACCCTCTTGTTACAGATGCATGTGGACAAACCCCAACTAACAGAATATTTAATTCAGGTAGAACAGGAAGTGCCTATAGAACAAATTCTAGTGGTAGGTTCAAAAATGTAACTGGTTCACAGATTGCAGGTACTTGGAAAGCTACAACAAGTAATACATGGACAACGATGAATTTAGGTACAGTATGTGCAGCTGGAGATGTAATTGTAATGCTGGTATCTACTAGTGGTGGAACATTATATGCACCAACGGTTGCAAGTGGTAGTTATCAAGCTGCAAAATTCCGTAGGATTTCTAAAAATGGTGGTTCTCAGATAGACAATAACTGGACGAATCATCTACATAGAAAATCGGAAGCAGGAACCGATACTTGGGCTGCCTGTCAGTCTATGGTGTGTACAGGTGATGAGAATCAGGTTCAATATTATGCCCATATGAGTTCGAGTCAACCCGTATTAATGCATTTCTTTGTTCTCAAAGGCCCTGTCAGTGGGGTTATATGTACTGCTATTAAACAGACAGATAATAACTCAAACTATGTCAAGACCGAGCCAGCTGGTGGCCCTAATAATGGAATAACAATGTTTTCTAGTCCGTTTTATAGTAACTATTATTACACAACTTATGGGTATACAGCTGCTCTAAATGGAACTGGACAGATATATTATCAGTCACACACTGGTAGTCAAACAGGTGCATATGCCATCTCATTGTTTTGTGATGAAAAGAGATACACCTCCAGCACTAATTTTCTTAAAGGCATTAGTACAAACACTTATGTCGAAGCCGACACTACACCCACTGTATCAGTTGGTCGTAGTGCCCAAGATGGGGAAATCTTCTCACTTTACTGGAATACGGGAATTTAAATGTACAAACATACTGTAGGTTTTCCAACACAAGAACAATTCAATACGTTATGGAATGCCAATATTGGTGCATTTTGGACTCACAATGCATACAGACGAGACGACCACGGATTTACTACTTCAGATGAACTGAGAGACGATAGTTATCAACAAATGATGCAAGAACAACACCGAAGTTTTTGTCATTTATGTTGGGAAGATGAGACTCTTATTGGAGTTCTTCAAATTCAAAGAATTTTTGACACTTCAAATCTGAGTCATATTGCAGACCTTCTTGAAGATGGGTGGGAATATACAACTGGT
>TARA_B110000444_G_scaffold34577_1_pt1 | contig 12585 bp, 14 predicted proteins | sample TARA_B110000444 | Tara Oceans TARA_B110000444 (sample SAMEA4398370) | marine metagenome | biome: Polar Biome; feature: [SRF] surface water layer (ENVO:00010504); material: water (ENVO:00002006), including particulate matter (ENVO:01000060) such as... | depth 5 m | reverse complement strand
TTTGCTTTATTCTTATGCATATCTAAATCCATTGCAGGAGCAAAATAAACTGGACATTTAGCGGATAGATAAGTTGCTATTAATAAATTGTCAGCTCTTGCAGATGCCATTTTAGATAATGTATTTGCAGTAGCTGGGGCAATAACAATGTAATCAGCCCACAAAGCTAATTCCACATGATTATTCCATAACTCATTTTGGTTTTCTTTATTAAAAAAGTCAGACAAAACAGGTCTTTTAGATAAAGTAGAAAGAGTTAAAGGTGTAACAAAATCTTTAGAACTAGGCGTCATTAAAACCTGAACATTTGCACCTTTTTTTATTAATAATCTTATTAAAAAAGCAGATTTATATGCTGCTATCCCGCCAGAAATACCTAATAGAATATTTTTTCCATTTAGGATGGACATCTTTATTCTTTAATTTCAGTATTTCTATAATATATTTTTTTTAACAACCAATTTTCGATTGCCATAGCGTGGGCTTTTGGAAGTTTTTCGTAAAATTTAGAAACTTCTATTTGTTCTTTATTTTCAAAAATCTCATCTAAACTTTCAGTTGGACTTGCGAACTCTTCTAACTTATCCAATAACTCTTTTTTAATATCTTCATTAATTTGGATAGTTCTTTTAGAAATTATGGAAATAGCTTCATAAATGTTGTCAGTTTGATCATCCACTATATTTCTATCATAAGTAATAGTATTTAAAGGTGCATTAGTTTTTTTAAAGTCCATAATAATATTAAATAAAATTAATTATTTTCAAATATAGTAATTTCTGAGTCGATAAACTCAATCAATTTATTTGATTTTTCTTTATACTTTGATTCAGGATAAATTTCTAGTAATTCGTCATAAATCTTTTTCACATCTTGTAATCTTTGTAATTTTTTTGAATCAATACTATTTACAGCAAGTTCATATGATGAATCCAACAGATAATATAGAGCATCTTCTCTGTAAGGTGTGCCAGGGTAATCAGAAATAAAATCATTTAAAACGATTATTGCTGATTTATAATCTCTTATTGTATTATACTGTTTAGCAATTCCAAAAGCCTTAAATTCCAGTTTTATTCTAAGTTCTTGAACTAAATCGTTCGCTAAAGACATTTTTTGTGAATTTGGATAATTATTTATAAATTCTTGCATTTTTTCAGCTGCTTCAGTAGTCTCTTTTTGATCTAAATTGTGTTCTGGTGAAAGTTTATAATATGAATAAGCGGATAAATAACTAGCATCTTCAACCTTATCACTGAGAGGATAAGCCTTTACAAAACTTTCAAACTCAAATGCAGATAATAAATATTTTTTAGTGTTTAATAAACAATTAGCATAAAAGAAAGTAATTCTCTCGCCTTGAGGTTTTCCTCTATACTTTGGTTTAATTTGTTCAAACAGTCTACTCGCTCGTTTAAAATCTTGGCTTTCGTAATATTTTTCAGCTAGATCATATTTTGTTTTAATATCGTCGTTTTTAAGTACTTTTTGAAATTCATTGCAGGAAAAGGAAATACTAACTAATAATATTAAAAAAAAGCTATATAATTTATTTAACATACGGCAAATTTAATTTAAAAAAGGAATTTAATTATAAAAACTACTATGATTTTTTTGAAATAAACCTTTCTATTTCAAAAAGCAGTTCATTTGAGACTGGAGTTAATGGTAATCTTAATTTATTTTCACAAAGATTTAATGAGAAAAGTGCTGCCTTTAATCCTGATGGATTACCTTCATCAAAAAGAAGTTTTAAAAATGGTTTGATTAAATCTAAAGAATTTTGAGTTTTATGAACATCTCCTTTTAAAGCATAATCAATAACAGACGAGAATGATTCAGGAATACAACCAGCAGCTACTGAAATTACCCCGTCTGCTCCGTTTAAAATGCTAATCGGAGCAGTTTCGTCATCTCCGGAAATAATTAAAAAATCTTTTGGCCTATTTTTTATTAAATCTTTCACTTGAATCAAATCTCCTTTGGCTTCTTTAATACCAATAATATTCTTATGACTATTAGCTAGTCTTATCACCGTCTTGGGTTCCAAATTAGAACTAGTCCTACCAGGAACATTATAAAGAATGATTGGAAGTTTTGAAATTTGAGCAATAGACGAGTAATGCTGAAACAATCCTTCTTGGCTGGGTTTATTATAATATGGAGAAACAGAAAGAATTGCAGAGAAACCTTCTAAATCTGAATTTTTAATATACCTTACTAAAGATTGAGTATAATTTGAACCAATTCCAATAATTAATGGAACTCTTGCGTTGTTTGAATCAATAAAAGCCTTTCTAGAACTAATTTTCTCTTTTTCTGTTAGAGTAGATGATTCACCAGTTGTTCCTTGAACAACGATATACTTAACACCACCATCAATAACAAAGTCAACTAGTTTTTTAATAGAATTATAATCAATTGAAAGATTATTCTTAAACGGGGTAATAATTGCGACCCCAGTTCCTCTAAGTTTGTGAAATAATTCTGTCATTTAATCATTTTTAAATATTTAACAATTTCAGTCTTAAAATCATTATATTTTATTATTTTTTGAGAAAAAATTAAATCATTTAATCTAGAATCTACGGACTCAAAACCCACTCTAAATTTTGCATTTGTTTTTGAAGACAATAAAGTAAGAAATCGATTCGATTTGAACAAATTAATTAACAAATCGTATTCAAAAGAAACAAACTCCAAAGAATCTTTACCATCTAGATTACCATAAAAAGACACACACTCTGGAGTCATATTCAACGAAGAAAATACATTAAATATATTTCTGTTTTTCTGAAAAGTGATTATTTTAAAATCTTTCTCTTTTAATCCCAAAGAATTTGACAAATCAATGAAATTATCGGTAGAAATGGGAAAAGAAGGATCAACAATACATGCCAAAGTCTTTATTGGATTTGGTTTTATCCTATGGTCTTTAGAAAGCTCAGTTAGAGACTTTTCAATCTTTTTACTTAACAGTCTATTATGTAGTGATTTAAAAATCATATCTTTAAAACTTAAGCAAAATTACATATTTCATCATTGAAAACTATATTATACCTTAACAAAATCAACATTAAATATTTTGTATTTATTCTGTTAATTGTTCTTTTTTCTTTTAACTCTATTAATTGTCAAATAAATAATATTAATACAAAAAACATAAAAGTTTTAGATTATTCCGCGAAAAGCGAGGAATTAAATAAAATAATTAGTCCATACAGGACTAAAATAAAAAAACTAGAAAAAAAAATTGGATTTTCAGAGAATTCTTTAAGCGTCAGAGATGGTGAATTAGAATCTACGTTAGGTAACTTTATTGCAGATGCTTTATTAAAAGAATCAAACTTAATATTCAAAAGCGTCACTTCAAAAAACATTGACTTTTGTTTATTAAACCAAGGCGGTATTAGAGGAACATTAAACAATGGAGATATAACTCAACACGAACTAATAACAATAATGCCATTTAATAATACTTCAACGGTTGTTAGGCTAAGTGGAGTGAAAGTTTTAGAACTAATACAATACTTTAATAGCGAAAACATTAGCCATCCTTCCTCTGGAATTAAGATTGAATTTAAAGATCATGAAATAAAAAAAGTTATGATTCAAAATAAAAATTTTGATATAAATAAATCATATTATGTTTTAACCTCTAATTACTTACAAGAAGGCGGGGATAAAATGAATTTTTTCAAAAATCCACTAGAACTTTATTCTTTAAATACTAATATTAGAGAAGTTTTAATTAAATATATTTCTAAAATAAAAATTGTAAAAAGTAAACTTGATAATAGAATAATTAGAACAAAATGAAAAGAAGATATTTTCTTGACAAAATCACATCATCTACAATTTTAGGGTTAACTATTCCATTACTAGGATTCGAAAAAAGTAATTTAAACTCAAAGAAAATAACTATTCTTCATACAAATGATGTACATAGTCATATTGACCCCTTCCCCTCAAATGATCCTTTAAATCCAAATAGCGGTGGTGTAATTGCTAGGGCAAAAATAATAAATGAAATAAAAAAAGACAACGCTAATACACTTGTTTTGGATGCTGGAGATATTTTTCAAGGAACACCTTATTTTAATTTTTTTGGAGGTGAAATTGAACTTAAATTAATGAGTAAAATGGGTTATAATGCTTCAACTTTAGGTAATCATGAGTTTGATAATGGAATAAAAGAATTATCAAATTCATTGAAACATGCTAATTTTTCAATTATAAATTCTAATTATGATTTAAAAAATACACCATTAGAAAACAAGATAAAAAAATATGAAATTTATAATATTGATGGAATTAAAATTGGTGTTTTTGGATTAGGAATTTCATTAGACGGATTAGTAGAAAAAAAACTATATAATGGAGTTAGATATTTAAATCCAATTGAAATAAGTTATGATATTACAAATGAACTTAAAAAAGTGCATAAGTGTGATATAATAATTTGTTTGTCTCACTTGGGTTATAAATATGATCAAAAAAAAGAAAAAATGTGTGATTTAATATTAGCTAAAAAAACAAAAAACATAGATTTAATTATTGGTGGGCATACACACACCTTCATGAACAAACCAGTTAAAGTAACTAACTTAGTTGGGGAAAAAGTTTTGATTAATCAAGTTGGATGTTTTGGAATTAATATTGGAAAAATTGACTTTTATCTATCTAATAAAAATATTTCTAAAAAATCTGACTTTATTAAAGTTTAGATTTTATCATATCTAAAAAACTGTGCTGATTAATTATTGGAATTTTTAATTTTTTCACTTTTATTAATTTACTTGGTCCAATATTATTTCCACCAAGTAAATAATTTGTTTTAGATGTAATGGATGATGATACTTTACCACCATTTAATTCGATCATACTTTTTAATTGATCTCTTGAGTAATCATCAAAAACCCCAGAGATAACAAATGAATCACCTTTTAAAGTATTGTTTAAGGTTCTATTATTGTCTTTTACTTCAAATTGAAGGCCTAATTCTTTTAGTCTATTAATAGTTTTACGATTTTTATCAATACTGAAAAAATCTATAACGCTTTCTGAAATCCTCTCACCTATCTCATCCACTGAAATTAAATCTTCCAGATTTTTTGTCATTAAATTATCTATAGATTTAAAAGCAAATGCTATTTTTTTTGCTACAGTTTGCCCAACATATCTAATTCCTAATGCAAACAAAACTCTTTCAAATGGTATTTTTCTTGACTGCTCTAGACCAATAAAAATATTATTTATTGATTTTTCTGCCATTCTCTCCAGTTGAAGTAAATCATTACTTTTAAGATCATAAAGATCTGCATAGTTTGAAATCAAACCACTTTGATATAATAAATCAATTGTTTCATTTCCTAATCCATTAATGTCCATAGCTTTTTTAGAAATAAAATGATGTATTCTTCCAGTTATTTGTGGAGAACAACCATTATAATTTAAACAGTAATGTTGAGATTCCGATTCGTTTCTAGATAGAGTTTTAAAGCAAGATGGACAGTTTTCAATAAATTTAATTTTCATCATTCTTAAATACCTTCTACTTAAATCTACACCTACAATTTTTGGAATAATTTCGCCTCCTTTTTCTATTTTAACATAGTCATTTAGAAACAAATCCAATTTAGCAATTTGATCTTCATTATATAGGGATGCACGCTTAACATATGTTCCACCTAAAAGAACTGGTTCTAAATTTGCAACTGGTGTTACAGCACCGGTCCTTCCAACTTGATATGAAACACTTATTAATTTAGTTGTAATTTGTTCAGTCTTATACTTATATGCTATTGACCATCTTGGATACTTTGAAGTAAAACCTAATTCTTTTTGATAATTAATATTATTAACTTTTATAACTATACCATCAATTTCATAATTTAAATCAACTCTTTTACTGTCCCAATAGTTAATATAATTCATTACTTCATCCAAGCTATTACACAACTTATATGTTTTAGAAATATTAAATCCCCATTCCAATGCGTTTGTTAAATATTCATTTTGAGTTTTACAATTTTGTTCAGCTGTTACAATTTGATATAAAAAACATTTCAATGGTCTTTTAGCAACCTCAGAACTATCTTGTAACTTTAGACTACCAGAAGCTGTATTTCTAGGGTTCATATAAGGATCCATCCCTTGTTTTAATCTTGTTTCATTCATTTTAAGAAAATTATTTTTTTCAATAATTATTTCACCTCGAATTTGAAATTTTTTTGGATAAGAACCCTTTAATTTTAAAGGAATTGTTTTTATTGTTTTTACATTTTCGGTTACGTCATCTCCTTCAATTCCATTTCCTCTTGTTACTGCTTTAATTAATTTACCATTTTCATATGTTAAATTAATAGATACACCATCGAACTTTAATTCACATAAAAATTCGAGATTAACATCACCAATATTTTTAAAAATTCTACCATTCCAATCCTCTAAGTCATCTTTTGAATAAGAATTGTCCAAAGAATACATAGGGAAATCATGTTTGGTCGTTTTAAAACTTTTAATCACAGTACCACCAACCCTTAAAGTTGGTGAATTACTGTCATTAAATTGTGGATATTTATTTTCAAAATTTATTAGTTCTTTTAATTTCATATCAAAATCAAAATCACTTATTAAGGATTTATCTAATACATAATAATTATAATTATGAAAATGTAATTCATCTCTTAATCTTTCGATTTTTTGTTGTATTGATTTCATTAAATACTAGCTTTAATCATTCTATTTTTAGATCTAAAATCCATTTTATGTTCAATATCGTAAAAACCTTGTTTATTTAAAAGTTTTGAAACATCATCCATCATTAATTCATTTATTTCAAAAAATATATTTCCACTTTTATTTAAACTATTTACAGCAAAATCAATTATTTTATTATAAAAAAACAAAGGATCCTTATCATCAACAAATAATGCATTGTGAGGCTCATAAAGTAAAACATTATCTTTCATTAATGATTTTTCTCTTGTAGTTATATATGGTGGATTTGACACAATAATATCAAAATTTTTTTTAGAATTTATACATTTTACATCCTGAATTTCAAATAAAACATTTACATCATTTGTTCTGGCATTTTTTCTAGCAACTTCTAAAATTTCTTTATTCATGTCCCAACCAGTAATTTCACAGGATAATAAAAATTTAGACAAAGAAACGGCAATACACCCACTCCCTGTACCAATATCTAATATTGATTTATTTTTTGGTAAACTACTTAATATCCAAGAAACTAATTCTTCAGTTTCTGGTCTGGGAATTAAAACATTTTGATTCAAAAAATATTTTAAACCCATAAACTCTGTTTCTCCTATAATATATTGAATAGGCATATTTTGTTCCAATAAACTAATTGCTTCAAACATATCAAGTTTTTGAATGTCATTAATTTGATAGTTAGGGTTTAATATATATGCAATTCTATTGATTTTACAATAATGCTCAATTATCCAGAAAAAAAATTCCTCTAATTCGTTTTTGTTAATCTTTGAACTTAGCGTTTTAAAAAATAAATTACGATAATTAAGTAGTGTCATTAAAGTTTTTTTAACATCCATACAGGACAAGAAGAATGTCCTGTTTTTCCAATTGGTTGATTTATATATTTAAAACCATAAGATAAGTAGAGGTTTTGAGCTGATTTCATGTTATGCATTGTTTCTATGTAACACTTTTCAAATCCAAAATTTTTAGCCTCAATTAGACATCTTTCTATCATTTTTTTTCCCAAACCAACTCCTCTAGCTTGTTTTAAAAAATACATTTTCTGAAGCTCGCATATATTTTCTTTTGAATTTTTTAATTGTGAAATACCAGCTCCTCCATAGATTTTATTATCCTTTTCAATTACAAAATACACACTTCTAGTACTTTGATAAGCTTTGTACATTTTTTTTAATTCTGGATCACTCAAAGCAGTACCTTTAACGGGAACTTCAAATTCTATCATTACAATCGATAAAATGTTATATAAACTCTTATTATCTGAATTAATAACTTTTCTTATAATCCACTTAGAATTTTCTTCCATTTTTTAGATTATTTTTGTAGAGTGAAGATACATCATATATATAATAGAGAAAACTTCATGCAATAAACAATGGACATTAAAACAACTCATAATTTTTACATGTCACGTTGCATAGAAGTGGCAAAAAAAGGAATTGGAAAAACATATCCTAATCCTAGTGTTGGTTGCGTAATTGTTAATAAAGACACTATTATTTCAGAAGCTTTCTCTAGTAAATATGGTGGGAGTCATGCTGAGGTTAATGCAATTAATAAAGTAAAAAATAAAGATTTATTAAAGACTTCTACTCTTTATGTGACTTTAGAACCCTGCTCACATTATGGGAGAACTCCTCCGTGTTGTAATACTATTTCTAACAATAAAATCCCTAATGTTGTTATTGGAACAGTTGATAATAGCAATAAAGTAAACGGAAGAGGAATTGAATTTTTAAAACAAAATAATATAAATGTAATAAATGGAGTTTTAGAAAATAAGTGTAAAGAATTACATAAAAACTTTCTATATTTTAATAAAAATAAAAGACCATATATTATTTTAAAGTGGGCTCAGTCAAATGACAAATTATTTTCTCCATTAAAAAAAACAAAAAATAGACCGTTTTGGATTAGCTCAAAAAAGAGCAGGCAATTGGTACATAAATGGAGATCTGAAGAGCATGCTATTTTGGTTGGATATAATACCGTCGTTCATGATAATCCCAATTTAAATGTAAGAAACTGGAAAGGAAAAAATCCGATCAGAATAGTCGTTGACATAGAGAATAAATTGAACAATAAATTTAAAGTTTTTAGTGATCAAGCAAAAACCATCACAATAACTAAAGATAATATAGATTCGTCTATACATATCGCAAGTGAAATTAGCAGTTTTCTGTTTAAAAAAAATATTCAATCAGTCATCGTAGAAGGAGGTAAAAAAACTTTAGATGAATTTATCAAAACAAACTTGTGGGATGAGGCTAGAATTTTTACAAATAATAAGAATTTAAAAATAGGAATCGAAGCACCTAAATTAAATGGGAAAATTATTTTAGAAAAAAAAATTGATGACGATGTCTTAAAAATTATGAAGCCTTTGTAAGGGCATTTATTATTTGATCTGGACATCGCATCGGTTTTTTGGTTTTAGAATTTAAAAAAATTAATTTGGTGTATCCTGATGTTATCAAACTACCTTGTTTGATGATTTTATATTCAAACTCTATCATGTAGGATGGTATTCTAATTAGTTTTGTAATTAAAGATAATTTGTCATCAAATAATGCTGATTTTTTAAAATTTATATTAAGATCAATAACTGGAAGTAAAATACCGTCCTCTTCCATTTTTTTATAAGAAAAACCTAGTTTATTAAGCCAAGCTATTCTACCCATTTCAAAATACTTAACATAATTACCATGATAAACAAAAGACATTTGATCTGTTTCACTATACCTAACAAAAAATTCTATTTCATCTTCCAAAACCATATTTGATTTTATTTAAAATAATTAAAATTTAATCGATTCTTAATATGAACAAAAAAAAATTAAAATTCAATAGCAAAATGATTTTTTTTTAATAAAAATTTGCACATATTTGTTACTAATAAGAAAGCAATAACCTTTTTCAAATTTTATTGTTAATTATAACAACAAAAATATACCTTAATTAATGATAACAGCAGAATCTGTATGGGAAAATTGCCTCAAATTCGTAAAGGACAACATTCAAATTCAAGCTTATAAAACTTGGTTCGAACCCATCAAGCCAGTTAAACTTGAGGACAATATTTTAAACGTACAAGTACCTAGTAAATTTTTCTATGAATGGCTTGAAGAACACTACGTTAAATTACTGAAATTAGCATTAACAAAAGAGTTAGGTAATAACGCTAGACTTGTTTACATAATTAAAATGGAAAATACTTTTGGAAACTTAAAACCTTTCACAGAAAAAATTCCAAGCCAATCTAAATCAAACATACCTTCTCAGAAAGTACATGTCCCATTAAGTAATCTTAATACTGAACTTAAAAATCCATTTATTATTCCAGGAATTAAAAATTTAAAAATAGAATCTCAATTAAATCCTAATTATAATTTTGATAGTTTTCTTGAAGGTGATGCTAATAGACTCGCAAGATCTGCTGGAATAGCGGTTTCAAATAAACCTGGAGGAACATCTTTTAATCCACTATTAATATTTGGTGGAGTTGGGTTAGGAAAAACCCACCTTTCACATGCAATTGGGGTTAATGTAAAAGAAAAATTTCCTGAAAAAACAGTATTATATATCTCTGCTGAAAAATTTACACAACAATATGTTGATTCAGTTAAGAAAAATAATAGAAACGACTTTATACATTTCTATCAAATAATTGATGTTTTAATTATAGATGATGTACAGTTTTTTTCTGGAAAGACAGGTACCCAAGATGTATTTTTCCACATTTTCAATCACCTACATCAAAATGGAAAACAAGTTATTTTGACTTCTGATAAAGCTCCAGTTGATATGCAAGATATTGAACAAAGACTTTTATCCAGATTTAAATGGGGATTGTCAGCTGAGTTACAAAGACCCGACTACGAAACAAGAGTATCAATACTAAAAAATAAGTTATTTAGGGATGGTGTTGAAATTTCTGACGAAATAGTTGATTTCGTTGCAAAAAACATTAAAATTAATGTTAGAGAATTAGAAGGAGCAATAATATCATTAATTGCGCAATCATCTTTCAATAAAAAAGAAATAACATTAGAATTAGCTAAGCAAGTCGTTGATAAATTTGTTAAGAATACCAAAAGAGAAGTGTCTATAGATTATATTCAAAAAATTGTTTCAGAATATTTCCAAATGGATGTTTCTACACTACAATCAAAAACTAGAAAACGTCACATTGTACAAGCAAGACAGCTTGCTATGTTCTTTGCTAAAAAATTTACAAAAGCTTCTTTGGCAAGTATTGGTTCTCAAATCGGACACCGAGATCATGCGACTGTTCTTCATGCATGCAAAACTGTTGATAATCTATCATTTACAGATAAGCAGTTCAGAAAGTATGTAGAAGACCTTTCAAAAAAGTTTACCATCTAGAATAATTTTAAACTTTAATTTATGGAATATGGGTCTTTATACTTAATTCCAAATTATTTAGGAAAAAATTCACATAATAGTTTTGGTTTAGATATCCTGAAAATTATAAAAGGAATAAATTATTTTATTTTTGAAAATGAAAAACCTGGTAGAGCTTTTATAAAAAGTGTATGTCCAGAAAAAAATCAATCAAAATTAATTATTAACACTTTAAATAAATTTACTCAAGAAGAATCCATTAAAAGTTTTTTAGATCCTTGTTTAAAAGGATTAAATATGGGTTTAATTTCTGATGCAGGGTGTCCAGGAATAGCAGATCCAGGTGCGAACATAGTTTCAATAGCACATGAACTAAAAATTAAAATAGTTCCTTTAGTTGGTCCTTCATCAATACTATTAGCGTTAATGGCATCAGGATTTAATGGTCAAAGCTTTAAATTTAATGGTTACTTAGCTATTGATAAAAATGTGAGAAAAGAGCAAATAAAATTACTAGAAAAAAAATCTCAAAACACCACTCAAATTTTTATGGAGACACCATATAGAAATGATAATTTAGTTTCCGATTTAACAAAAATTTTAAAAGCATCGACTAGACTTTGTATAGCAAGTGATATAACTCTAGAAAGTGAGTTGATCAAAACAGAAACAATTCAAAATTGGAGAAATAACAAAGTAAAATATAATAAAAGACCATCAATATTTATAATCCAAGCTACCTAAATTGTAGGCTTTCTAATTCCTTCAACAAAAGATAAATCGTAATCTTTAAAATAATCGATATAAAAAGAAATTGAGGTCCCTAAAGCATCTTTAAAGTTGTCTTTACCACCTCCTCTTAGGTATTTTTTTACATTACCAGGGCCTGACAAATGAGCAGCAGCTAGGATTCCAGATTCAGTAATTCTTGACCCATTTATTCTAGATCCAACAAACCATTTAATATCCTTCCTCAAAATCCATTTATTTCTTTGGACATTTAATAAAAAAACTTTTTCTTGTAGTTCAGGGTCTTTTAAAAACTTTTTACCGCTTCTTACTTTAAACATCTTCAAAGTGCTTAAATTAAATTGGTATTTACCCATATATCCAAATTTATTCACACAGAAATACCTTCCTCCTGATTCTTTAAAAGCCAATAACTCTTTAAATCCATTAAAGTCCTTTTTTAAGTAAATAAAATTTCCAATAAATTGATTTTTTTTAAGTAACACAGTGGATTCTAAATTACTTATTGAAGAAATCTTATTAGAATTTTTAAATACTGGGTTAAAAAAAGAGCTATTTAAAAAGAGAAGAGTAAAAGGGACAATAATATTTGATAGATATGTTTTCAAAATAACAATAACGCATTTAAAATTTTTGCGCAAACATACATAAAATTTTATTTATCTGTAAATCAATTAATTACCTATTAATCTTATTTTTTCTTAACCATGATGTATACTGCCT
>TARA_B110000444_G_scaffold67619_1_pt1 | contig 12598 bp, 17 predicted proteins | sample TARA_B110000444 | Tara Oceans TARA_B110000444 (sample SAMEA4398370) | marine metagenome | biome: Polar Biome; feature: [SRF] surface water layer (ENVO:00010504); material: water (ENVO:00002006), including particulate matter (ENVO:01000060) such as... | depth 5 m | reverse complement strand
TGAGTCGCCAGCACCTATAATAAAACCACAAGATTGTCCATTTGTTGTTACCGCACCAGAAGAGTCGTATTTACACATCAACTTCATAGCAAAGTTATCAACTACGTTTGCAGCAGAAGGATTCATTGCTGTGATAGCAGATTCTAGTAAAAAGTTTCTACGCTGCCATTGATGACGTTGCTCTAAAAACTTAAAGACTGGATCGTCAGTCGGTTTACGTCCTACTTTATTTAAGTAGACAAAGAACGGTGATTGTTGCGGAGCTAACTCAGCGACTCTTTCGCCAAAGTTATATATCCGTCTGTTGTCATTGATACCAACACCTTGAGGTGCAGCACCTGTTTGACTTGAGTATTTACTTGATATTGCCATTTCTGATATACCTTTTAATTAATTGTTAATAATTATGTCCAAGGGTTCGCTTTTCGATCAGATGACACTAGTTCTTCCATTACTCTATCTTCAACAGGTCTTTGCGACATTGTATCTCCACTACCAGCGGTAGCAACCGTTCCAGGCTGAGATAATCGTTGTCTTTGTGCAATCATTTCTTGCATTTTTCTTTCGACTTGAGGCTCTACAAATGGTTGACTTGGTTGAGTCGGAGCAGGGAGATTGTTTATTCCTCTTATCCTGCCATGTAAATCAATTAAGTTTTCCATACTAAAGCTTTGGTCTTGAGCTGCCCAGCTAACAAAATCATCAGCTTGCTGAGGATTGTATCCATACTGGTTGCGAAGTTGATCTTTTAATTGATTTACTTCGCCAACTCGTTGTTGCTCCTGTTGAGACATTTGGATATTATTTCGTAATGTTTCATTCTCCATTTGAGTATAGTCTATTATATCGTCTCGATATGTTTCTAGTTCTTGACGATATTTATAAGACGTACTTTCTGGATCTTGAATAGAATCCAATGCATCGTACCCTTGTGGTTGGACAGGCTTTACAGGTTTTTGTACTTGTGTCGGTTGATTCTCAACTTCTTGCTGATTACCAATCGGTTCACCCCTCAATGAAGCTTCAACTACGTCAAGAACTTGCTTGTTGTTTTTAACGTATTTAGCAATAGGCATTACATCTTTGTATTGGTTTGCCATTTCCCTGGCTTCCTCAACAGATCTAACTCCTAAAGCGTTATAAAGATCATCCCGTTCGTTTGCTCGTTTGTCCGCTTCCGATTGCCAATAAGTATAGCTATCGGTGTTTTTGTCATTTACTTCTTCAGAGTAACCTGCTTGAACTTCAGAGTTAACATTTTCTGTGTTTTCTTCAGCAAAAGTAGCTTCTGCTTCTCCTTGAAATAAATCATCAAAGACAGAGTCACTTTGTCCTTGAGATGTCTCCATCGGCTCTTGAAAAGCTTCTTGAGGTTCACCTATTGGATTGTTTGATTCCATTATTGATTTCCTTGATTTAGCTGGTCAATAAATGATCCAGCGGTTTCATCAGGCTCGTTTTGTTGTCCTAATTCTTTATCAGCTTCTTTAAGCTTATCTTTTAATCTTTCTTCGTAAAGCTGTCCAGCTTTTTCGTTTCTATTTTGGACACCTTTAATGCCAGTCTTAAATTTTTCAACTTCTAATCGTTTCAGTGCATGAAGTAGCTCTCTATCCCTTGTTTGAAGATCGCCTTTTAAATCTTTAATAGATTGTTCTTGAGACTGCACTTGATTTTGCATTTGTTGCATTTGTCCATGTCTAGCTAAGACTCCATCAACATCTACAACCTCTGTTTTCTTTAATAATTCAATCTGATCAATTAATCCTGATTTATAAAGTTCCATGTAGTAATCAAACTGAGCAAATCTATTACTCGGTAAAGTTGATCCTGTAACCACTTTTATATCATAAGTTCCAACAGTTATATCATTTACTTTCTTAAGTATATTTCCAAAAGTATCGTAAGATACTTGATTCATATTAACTTCCCGCTCTGTTCCAGCAGGCTCAACTAGTCTAACAATCTTTTCTTCTGTATAAAGCTGTTGGATTAGAGGAACGCATCTTCTGGCTAATTCGTTTAGCGTATTTTCTAAATCATCTTGTCTAGACTTCATACGCCTTTGACCATACTCATCAATAGCGACTGTTCCTCTGTATGTGGAAGGAGCTCCGTCATTCCCCCCTTGCATAATCTCGTATATCCCAAACCCGTATTCTAAATCGTGTTTTGCTTCAGATTCGTTCTTGTAAAGCTCATTAGGCAAAGGAACTGGACCCGCAACAATAGGTTGTCCTAGTTCAGCGTCGTATTCAATAACAGCTGTTCCTGCTCTACCCCATTCCATCTCTAATTGTTTTTTATTTACAGATCCTCTAGGAATTAAAAGTTTTGTATTTGTAGATGTAGAAGCGTGAGCAATAATCAGAGATCTAATCTTGTTTATATATTCTTGCAGAGGACGATATAGACGAACATCACTTTCAGGAAAAGGATTTCTGTTGTGTATGTTGACCATCGGAACAATTGGATAATCTGCAATTGGTAATACCCGACTAAACAAGAGTTTACCACCCACGCTTACTACCAGTTCAACTTTGTCACATAAAATCTTATTTGCAAAAATTAAATCTTCATCAAACAGCTTTTGTTTAATATTTAGTTCCATTACAACGGTAGAATCTGGAATAGATCCAGGTAATTCTTCACCTGCTTGCATAACAGGCTGTCCTGTTTGAGGATCTGGCATTAAATGATAAATACCGCCAGTAGCCTCATATTGTTGCATTAAAGCTTCGACTTCTTCTTTTCCAGTTACAATACTTTCACCTTCAGATCCGTTCATAACGAAATAAGGTTGCTCTAAATATTCGTCTAAATCCTCAGCAGATAACATACATTCATGCTTACTTGTTTGATCATAAACATGGAACATTTCTTTTTTTACTTTAGTATATCGCTCAATAAACTCCCGATATATCTCATCATCATTACTTCGATCAAAGTCTTCCATCATCATTTGATCTAGTGAGTTTTTTAAACCGCCAGTAGGATATCTGTCTGTTTTCTTTTCATCTGATTCTAGGATAATGCTTTTAAAACCAGGATAAAGCTTCAAGGACTCGCTGTCTGGAAGTATTTTAGAAACAATAATATGAGCAGCGTCTTTAAAGAATGGATCTCTTGAATTGGGATCAACATACACATCTAAAGGATGTATGCTTTTAATTTTTACTTCGCCTTTACCCATATCGGCGTGAGGATCTTGGAACACATATAAATAGCCTAAGCCACCAACGTAATAATCGTCAATACACTGCTTGAGCTCACTATCTCCAGAAGACTGTTCCCAAACCCATTGAAATAGATCGGAGAATACTTTTGCTACTTTTCTGTCAGAGTCATCTCTTCCTGTAGCTCTAAATTGAGGACGTTTTGCTGTAAGCATTGCTTTTGCCGTCTCAATCATTGGGTGCATCCTATTAATAACTATAGGTGCTTGTCCTCTTGCTTCTAAAGCATCTGATTGAGCTTTTGTCCACTGCATGCCGTTACGGAACTCATTAGACTCAACAAATTTTTGTGCCCACGGCTCTCTTTCGTTGTCATATTTCTGCAGAAGGTCTTCAGACTTAGAAACGTCAAGATTTCGACCATCTGGATTTGAACCTCGTTTGTAACCAAGAAAATCGGTTACTCCCTGATCCATTTTAGTCTTTAAATCGTTATTATCGTATGCCATAAAATAAAAAACCCTACCTAATCTTGAAAAAGATGGCAGGGCGTTGAATTTCAGTGGTCCCTTGAGAAAACTGTCTACTCAAAAGCATTACAGCTCTTGTGCCTCTCTCACGCTTACACGAGTAGAGAAACTCCCTTTGTGGAAGTTGATAGTTATTTCCCCTGTGAAATTACTGGACATTTTCTTAAAAACGAACTCCAAAAGTTTTTGGATCTTTTTATTATAAGATTGACCAGTCGATAGATTGATTTCGGATAGTTTGACTTCCTTCAACTTCGTACTCCTCTTCTGGTGGTTTATATGTTCCATAAAACGCATAGTATAGTCCATCCAATAAATCGTCATGCCTACCTCTAGGGTACATTAATAGTTCATCGACCAAAGGTGTCATGCTGGTTTTTATAAATACTTTGTTTTGGTGAAACCAAGGCTGCAAACTTTCTAACCTTGATGATTTGCTTGTCCTGGGGTTTAGTTTTTTACCAAATCCAGGTATAAATCTTTTTCTTGTGATATAATCCCTTAACATCTCCTGATAAGCGACTGATTCAATATGAGCTTTGGTTGGGCTGTATAGAGTGTCGTATTCCAATATGCTTCTTGCTAGATCCATTGGTTTTACCCTTTTACGGAAATATGGCAATACATAGCGATTATCGTCACTATCAATAGCAATAGGCAAAATAACGGAGTAATCTGCTGTCTTTTTTATACTAGAAGCTGGATCAATACCCATAAACACATGAACGTGCTTTCTAATGGGAACTTCAAATATGTCATCTCCTAACTGAGTAATGTTTATATATCCAGAGCGATCCAACCCTTTTTCATAGTATCCTTCCCAATATTGAAGGTTTTCCTCATTAAAGAATTGATCTTCATCCCCAACTACCTCACATTGATATTCTCTGTAAAAAACAGATAATCGACCAATGCTTTCTAATTCTGACTTTTTCTGGATTAAACTAGCTAAACTAACCTGCTCATCCCATAGAGCGGTGTTATCATCTAAAACAGCCTTGTACCTTTTTGTTACATACCCTTTCATAACAGCAAGGGTTTCTACTAAGCAACTTTGATGCTGCGGAGTTCCGATGACAAGAAGTCTGCCAATATGAGGATCTAAGCCAGGTTCAACACCTTGAAGTACCCAACGGAGATTCCATTCCATTGCTTCGCTAGTTTTTGTATTGTTCTCGTCTTCTGGATCGTCTAGAATAAACAAAGTAGGACGCTGATTACCAAATTTTAAACCTCGAACCTGCTGACCTGTACCCTTACAGATAATGGCACTTCCATCTTTTAAAACAATACGATCTTTTGTCCATACTTTAGCAGAGTGTTGTCCCCAGTATCCAAATATGGCTCTAAGAGGCATTGAATACTCTAATGCGTCTTTTATTGTTTGAAGTTGGTCAATACTGTGACCTTGAGTCTTGGAAGAAAGGACAATTACTTTACTACCAGGATCGCATAGCAGGTGAAATAGAGGAAAAACACCTGCTCCAATAGATGACTTTGCGTGTCCCCGTGGTGCGATAATATTTAATTTTTTTATACTTTTATCTAAAAATAAGCTCGCTATTTCCTTATGAAACTCTGGTGAAGCTTGGCTAAACATTGTTGGGAGGCAAACTCTCCCAAAAGCCAACATGTCCTTAGAAAGTGAGGATATTATTTCCTTTCGAGTCTTTGAGGAATTCTCTTTTTTTGTCTGGGTGTTCGACGGCACTCAGCTCACCATTTGTACATTTAACTGTTCTATGTGGGAACTTGAGTGACCAGTTATCGCCTTTTCCCTCTCTAAATACAATATTTTGATCATGATGATTCGATGAAAATATCGTTACTACTCTTCTCTTGGAGCTCTTTGACATCCGTTACCTCTTTTGATGGATCTAAAGCATTTTGAATCGACTCTAAAGATACACCTTCTAGTGCCATATCATCAACTCCAGTCTGCTTTAAAGATGCTTTCATACCTAATATATTTATAAAATTTTCACTGGCTCGGAGCATATTGCTTGGATCGTTTTTATCTTTAGCAACATCAAAGGCTTCTTTGATCATATCAATGACATTTCCTTCGTCAACATCTCTTTTTTTGAGGTGTTTTCTTATCTCTTCATCTACCATAGCCTGAATCCACTCCTTTTTTAACAAAGATTTCGCTTTTGCGTCAGGAATCTTCTCACTATCCCCAAGAACTTTGCCAAGTTTGTAATAGTCGATAGCTCCTTCAAGGGACATCGCTACATAAATCCTTACAAATCTCTTATAAACTTCTTTACCTTTCTTCGTTTGCCAAGCTGGCTTTGTAGAAACCATTGAATAAGAGCCACTCATCTTATGTGGCGTGTATTCTAGTTTTCCTTTCGCCGTCTTACCTGTAAAAGCCTGACCAAACGGGAAAACAACATTGTATCTTGACTTGTATTTTCGCCGTTTCAAGCATTTTGCAACATAACCATCATCCGTTAGTCCCCATTCACCAACATCAGTTCTTCTCCAATCTTTAAAATCTAAAGACCTAGACTCCGCTTCTTCCTTTGTGAATATGTCGTAGACTTCTTCATAATACTCCCTCTTTGCACCCTTTTTAAGCCTTTGACGTACATGTTTGCGGACTATCTTGTCCAACTACTTACTCCGAAGACATGGACAGTTATCGTGTAAAACTTTTAACCATTTTTTATATTGATCTACCGTAACGTGGTTGTAACCTGAAATTTCTGGGTAAATCTTCATAATCCTGAACCCTACCATGCAATCTTCTACAGGTTTTTCTTCGTCAACGGTGTAAAGAACTACGAATCCTGGTACATTGCAGCCGTGTGCAACTTTTAAAGTCAGCGTAAAAGGTTTTGATTTTTGATCTACGTCATTCGCAAGCTCCATCACCGCTAAAGGACTCCAGCATTTGTTGCAAAATTCAACAGCATCTATGTCTAGCATTGTAATATCGTCACCCAAATGACGATGCCACTTAGAATAAGCCATATCCCTGCTATTCATCCGTTCCCACCTCATATACGCATCTCAAAGTATTCTGGCGGAGTGGTTTCTTCCTCAGTAACGGAGTCTAGTGCTTCTATAAATGAATTATCGCTATTTTTGTCAAGAAAGGTCTTGACTTTATCCGTTTTATTCGCCTTTTTTATAGTAGTATATATACTAGTAGTCTTTACTAGTGGTATATCTACTAGTCTATCACTAGTAAAATAAGATACTATACTCCGTAGTAGACTAGTTATCATACTAGTAGGAAACCAACAAACTTCACAATACTTAGAACGATTAAACAACCAATCAAAACTTGAATAGTCGTTGTTAACGTCTTTAAAGTGTTCGTTATATCTCTTATTAAGCCGAGTTTAATTAACTCAGACAAGGACTGATCTTGCGATTGATCTGACATCTTTTAATTCTTCCTCATTATAGTCTGGGATTACCTGTTCATAACTGGATTTACGGATAAATAGACTTCCTGATTCAGTAGACTCCCAAACTTCGTATTCTTTGGGTAATCCTGCTATTTCTGTTGTTATATCTAACATATAAGCTCCTGAGTCAGGACATACAGGATTCATAAAGCTGCCTTTTATGATTACATCAAGCCTATCTCCATCTAAATCTGTATTTGCCATAAGAGAAAGGTATAAAAACAGAACCTATTTCGTTGTAGGCGGCGTTTATTTTTCTGTTTTATATACTATATCTGTCACCTTTCGTGTCTAAATAGCTTTTTTGTAAGAATTTTTAAAAAATATAGTAAGAATGTATGAAGGTGAATTATAGTAAACCTACCCCCAACAAATACGACATCTACACTCTGTAGATCGTTGAAAATCGAGTTCATTCATACAATTGGTTCAAGGTCAGATTACACCCAACATTTATGAACTCACAAACATGGAGACATTATGTCATCAAACTACACTCAACCAATAACAACGAACCCAATCAATCATAATAACACACAACCACAAGGAGTACAACCTATGTATGATCCATTCACAGGACAACCTATCGCTCAACCAGTAATGCAACAACAAGCTCCAGTAGTTCCGCCTTCAGCAGAACTACAATGCTTGTTCAATCGCAAAGTTGTCGTCAAGGGTAAGAGTTATACCGACGACAATGGTAAGAAGTTCCCACTCTATCAGAAAGACAAGAAGACTGGTTACTTCTTAGAAGAACAAGTTGATATAGATAGTGGTGTTGCTTTAGAGGTAGGCGATAGTATAGTAGCATTGGACTTTGCCAGACTCTTGCACAATCCTCAACTTGCTCTTCAGAAGATCAATGATCTTAAGAACTATGTTAAGGCACATTCAGGTGACAATAACCTTTCCTATGCACCAGTACAGACCGCCACGATGCATCCAACATTAGGCGTTAAGATACATATTAGTGCTAAAGGTCATTTAGTCGGCTGGGTTGCTAAACCATCATTGATTACCTCATCAATATAGAGTAGTCACTCATCTAACGTAGTGGAGTCGAATCACATTGCTCCACTATCCTCCAATAAGTAGATAGCCTTGACGTTGGCATTGGAGCTTTCAACTAATCATCTACATCTCATTAATCAATCAAGGAAAAAACAACAATGACACACAAAGAAATCTTAGACGAAACAATCTCCCAATTAGAAAAGCTATGGATTGCTAAGAGTAATGAAGTAGATGATTGGCATAACAACCCATCAAAATCAAATAGTAAATCTATTGATATATGGAAAGCCAGAGATTTTGGATGTTCGGTTGGAGAATTAAAAGCATACACAAAAGTCCGTAGCCTATTACTTAAATACAAACCAACAACAGATGCAATTCTTAAAGAAATGCTAAAGGAGTAATTATGTTAACACTACAAATCATTGTTTCGCTCTTATGCCTTGTGCCATATGTAATCATCGTAAGGAAAATGCACAAGTTAACTATGAGGCATAAAGCGGAGTTAAGTATTCAATCTTATTTCAAAGACCTCGATCAACAACGTCTTAGTAAAACCCAAACACTAAAGGAGCAATAATGACTAAAGACAAATACGGCAACCGACTTCATCTAGCTTTCTTCATAGAAACCATAAGAAAAATTGAACTCGAGCTTGCAATAGCTTTTAAGAGCAGTGGACAAGATCCATTAGAGGTTTATCAAGCTGTAGAAATACTTGAGGAGTCATTAAAGCTATTAAACGAAACACAAGAATGTGACTGCGAACCTAAATGTACATAAACACTAAACCCACTCCAAACTGGTCACTCGCCGATTGGAGAAAATGGTACAACCAATTCTCAGGCGAGCCAAAGACCAGAACCAAAGTCAGATCAAGAAAACAACTCATCTGGCTATACCACAATCATAAGAAGAGAAACCTAGTAGCGTAGGAATCTCTTCTTACATAGCTAAAAGCACTTCAACAAGCTATGTAAGCACTTCCAAATCAAACAATCAATCAATCAACTATAAAAAAGACGGAGCAAATGCTATGAAATCGTTTAACTATAAAATCAATACAAATGGCACAGTCACAGCCATAGAGATGAAAGCAAATACAACAACTAAACAAATCGGATACGCTCTCATAAGAAAACGTATCACCGAAACCACTGGAATCAAATCAAGTGGCAAAGTATAGTGACAAAGTATAACAAAATAGGTAGTGTCATCAACACGATACTACCTATTCCCTTTTTTAAAGGAACTCCAAAAAAAAAGACGTATTTGTTTGTAAAAACAGCAAGTATAAATCACATAAACCCAATCATAACATCAGCACTTAATGGTGCAACAACAAAAGGACTATAATATGACTAACTATTACAATGAAGAAGAAAACGAAGTAGAAAACAACGAAGAAATCTCCTCTTCTACACCAGCATCAGAAGCCAATGTAGCAAGAGCGGAAGTAAACGTAGAATCTATTGCAAGTGAAGCTCAAGCTATGGTTGATAACGATGCAACGCCAATTACTATTACTGCGATGATAGATTCAGGTGGTTATGCTGAGATTGAAACTCAATCCAATGTAACAATCGAAGAGTTCTTAAGAAATCAAGATGTAGACATATATAATGCATCTGTATCAAGAACGCCAAAGCCAAGTTCAGGACTAGAACCACATCCTGAAATGTTAAACGATCTAAGCCAAGTAGTAGATGAAAATATGTTTTACAACGTATCATCTAAAAAACAAACTGGCGGAAAAAAGTAACGTACTAAAGGTACTCCTAGCAAGGAAGCGTACCGAAAGTACGACAAGTACGATACTATTGTAGTACCGAGCTAGTGCCATCGAAGTCCTGAGTAGACTCGGGTAAACAGATACCAGGAAGACAGACTATAAATTATAATAGAATTGCTGTCCTCTCAGTTGGTACGAATAAAAGGCTATAATAATAACAAAGAAGAAGTTACGGCGAAAACCACCATCCGTTAATCAGCGTGGTCTTCTTCTTTGCGTACTTGTTCATTAATGATAAATCAAAAGGAATAATAAGCATGGCAAAAACTAAAGATCAAAAACGAGAAGAAGCTTTAGAAAGACAAGAAAAATACAATAAGACTCCGCTACAACAAAAAATTGACACTATAAAAAAAAGACCTGGAAAAAGCAAAAAAGAGCTTTCTAAACTAGTCTCGGCGAAGAAGAATTAATTATGCCGTATAGAACCGTTGTAGAAACAGAACTAAGTAACCTGTTAATGAAAGAATGGTACTCATACGATAAGAAAGTAACTAGCGTAATCAGATCCATGGGATTTAACAGTGTAAAGAAGTATGTAGACTCTAACCAAAAGCGTAAGAACTACTATAGAATAATAAAAGAAATGAACTCCGAACCAAAGAACGGAGTAAATGGCATTTATTCAAATTTACAAGAACTAACAAGATCAACTCAATTTAAATCAATATTGTGGATTGAAGACAACGTAGATAAGTATTTATTAAGTCAAACAAATGAAACATCTTTAGACATAACCGTCAAAGCAATTGAAGATTATATAGACGGATTCAAACAACTACCATTTATTAAGAGTGTCGCAAAAAAATATGTTCGTACTTCAAATACAGACGTAGGCATATTGTCTTCAGATAAAAAGAAAAGCTATATTGAATTAAAAATAGGGTATTCCCCAACTATTGCTTACCACAAATCAGACTATTCTTATCATTTAAATGTAAGTGGTACAATATGGCAAACAATAAAAATAAACCTAACTAAAATAAACCTTAATACTTTAGAAAATGGTACACCTGTTGAAATACTAAATGAAATGATCCTAGAAAAAGACCTGAGAGATGCTTTTATGTTCAGCGGACCTTGTATGTTCGTATCTCAATCGAATCAAGCTACCTCTCCTACTCCTGGCTGTATTGGCAATAGATCAACAGAGTATAATGAAATATGCAAATCAAAAGATCTTAATAGATATATCATGTTTATAACTGATTGGATACGCAATTACACGGCTGGTGAAACAGGACCGTACAGAAAACCTAAATCACTTGTAAACAACTACGGTTTTTTAGGTTTAACAGATCCATCTATTACTGAGCTTGATGCTAGAGGTTATAATTCAGATTCTTGTCGATTTAATTTTAGTACATGGTCAAAATTAAAGGGAAGAGAGTATTTAGAACATAAAGATTTAGCTAAACAAATAGGCTTTAAAAATGCTAATGAAGTTTGTATGTCTTGTGTCAAAACAATAGACAATTGCAAAAGAAAAAAGTATGTAAACAAACTTAATAATGCAGAGATAAAACCTGAAGGATCTTTATTAAAAAACCCTGATATAACAGATTTAATGAATGTATCTAATAAAATCTATAATGTTTTATATAAAGGCATAGTACATCATGAATCTCTTATTTCAAGTGATGAGCCATTGGAAGAATATTATCAAGATTTTAAGTTTTTCTCTACTTGGATGGATAAGGCAAAAAGAAACAAAGAAGAACACTTGTTTGACACATTTCTATGGTCAACAGAAAACATAAACTTTGTTGAAGCAAGAATAAAAGAATGTGTTATAAATGAATTAAAAAAAGAAAAAGGAAATGATTATGATCACATTATCAATCTCATCAAAGAACTTTGATAAAATGATCTCATACGCTCAGTTAGCTTATAAAGAGTATGGATCAGAAATCTCAGGAATGTTACCAGTTATAAAAAAAGACAATAAACTTGTTATGTGCGAACCAGAAATACTAAAGCAAGACTGCACACCAGGAACAACAGACTTAGACAAAGATGCTTTATCTGTATACTTTAATGAGAAAACAACGGAGTATATAAATTTAGTTCCTAACAATATAATCTACTGCTGGTGGCACTCTCATCACAACATGGATGCATTTTGGTCAGGAACAGACACATCTACTATTAACGGATTTGCACAAAATGGTTCAATCTTTGCTATTGTTGTTAATAATAAAGCCGAGTATAAAATAACTTATGCAGAAAAAAGAAAAGTAGCTGGAGTAGAGTCAATTGTTCATTCTAAAGTTGAACTTGAAATAGAAAACAACAACGAAGACGCATTACTAAAAGAAATAAAAGAAAAAGTCTCAGTAGAACGAGGTGCATCAAAGTACAAAGGTTTAGCATCTTTTGTTCCTAGATCTCAGGTTTTAGCAGACGCAAGACAACAAAGCGTTTTTAACAAACAAACAGCTTACGAAGAGGGAATCGATTGGAACGAAGAAGACCAATGGAATGAGTCATTTGAAACCAATGAAATAGAAGAAGATATAAAATGGAGCAATAAATCAATTGAAAATGATTTAAAACCTGTAGCAAAAAAAGGTACAGGACCTCGTACAATTGAAAAAGCTAAAGCTAAGTTAGAAATAATGGAAGAATCGTCTTTTATATCTTCAGATAGATATCCTCCTGTAC
>TARA_B110000444_G_scaffold261269_1_pt1 | contig 12651 bp, 9 predicted proteins | sample TARA_B110000444 | Tara Oceans TARA_B110000444 (sample SAMEA4398370) | marine metagenome | biome: Polar Biome; feature: [SRF] surface water layer (ENVO:00010504); material: water (ENVO:00002006), including particulate matter (ENVO:01000060) such as... | depth 5 m | reverse complement strand
GGAGAAGGAGTCGTCGAAGGCGAAGTTGTAGAATGGATGGTCGCTGTTGGTGACACGGTCAAAGAAGATGACCCGATTCTCTCGGTAATGACCGACAAAGCAACTGTGGAAATACCTTCACCTGTTGATGGGAAGGTCCTTTCAATTGTTGGTGAAGCAGGAGACACACTCCCTGTTGGTGTGGTTTGTATTGAATTTGAAGTAGAGGGAGATGGAAATGCATCGGCTGCTGCAGAAGCACCTGCCGCAGAACCAGAAGCAAAACCTGAACCGAAAGCTGAACCTGCACCTGCTCCTAAAGCAGAACCCGCACCTGCTCCAAAACCAGAACCTGTGGCTGCTCCTGCCGTTCAACGTGCACCAGGAACCAAAGCACTGTCAAGTCCTGCCGTTCGACAACGTGCTCGCCAAGCGAATATCGACTTGAATATGGTCGCTGGCTCAGGACCTGCGGGCCGTATCAGTCATGCTGACCTTGATGCTCATATCGCTGGTGGAGCAAGTGGTGCAAGCCGCTCTCGCCCTATGGGTGCCTCTGCCCGTACTGAACTCAATGGAACGGAAGAAATCAAGGTAATCGGTCTGCGAAGAAAGATTGCAGAAGGTATGATTTCGTCGTATTCCACAATCCCTCACTTCTCCTACTTTGAAGAAGTTGATGTCACTGCGTTGGAAGAACTACGCCAACACCTCAATGCAACTCGCCCAGAAGGGGCTCCAAAATTGACATACTTACCGTTCATAATGCAAGCACTCGTCAAGGCACTCGGGGAACGTCCTGAATGCAACGCTCTGTATGATGATGATTCAAATGTCGTTACTCGACACGAGGCAGTTAATCTTGGAATTGCAACGCAAACCGACCGTGGATTGTTCGTTCCTGTTGTTCAACATGTTGAAGCAATGGATATTTGGCAATCTGCGGAAGAAATGATGCGGGTCACCAGCGCAACCAGAGATGGAAAAGCAACTGCTGAAGACCTCGCAGGCTCAACATTCACGATTACCAGCCTTGGTCGACTTGGTGGATTGGGTGCAACCCCAATCATCAATAAACCCGAAGTTGGCATTCTTGGTGTTCACAATGCAAAAGACCGTGCTGTGGTCAAGGATGGCAATATTGTCATCCGCCGAATCATGAACCTCTCGTCATCTTGGGATCACCGAGTTGTCGATGGTCACGATGGCGCAAGTCTTGTTCAACTGGTGAAATCTTACCTTGAACATCCAGCAACAATTTTCATGTGAGGTGCGAGGAATGCAAACCAAAAAATGTCAAGTTCTCGTCATAGGTGCCGGACCTGGAGGCTATGTCTCCGCTATTCGTGCAGGTCAACTCGGACTCTCAACCATTATTGTTGAAGGTGAAAAAGCTGGTGGAACCTGTCTCATTCGTGGATGTATTCCATCAAAAGCCCTGATTCACGCTGCTCATCAATTCCATAAATTGGCAAAACACGCTTCAAACGATGGCCATATGGGCATCTCAATTCCAGGACCAGCAGAACTCAACATGGGGAATCTGGTCGAATGGAAAGAAGGAATCGTCACCCGACTTAACAAGGGAGTTGAACATCTTCTCAAGAATGCTGGCGCTGAACTCATCAACGGATGGGCTGAGTTCCAAGATGCAAAAACGGTCAAGGTTGGGGAAGGCAAAGATGCAATCATCATTCAAGCCGAGAACGTCATTCTTGCAAATGGTTCAGTTCCTATCGAACTTCCATTCATGCCTTACGGTGACAATGTCATTTCTTCTCGAGAGGCTTTATCCCTTGAAGAGTTACCAAAGCATGTAGCTGTTGTCGGTGGAGGATACATTGGCCTTGAATTAGGAATCACATTCCGAATGCTTGGCTCAGAAGTCACTGTTGTTGAAGCCATGGACAGCGTGCTTCCAATCTTTGACAAAGAAATCCGCAGGCCTCTTGAAATCGCAATCAAGAAACAGAAAATCAAGACCCATCTTGGTGTGTTTGCCAAAGGTGTTGAAGCAACGAAGGGCGGGCGTACTCAACTCAATTTCATCGATAAGAATGAAAAAGATGAATCCAAAATGCAGAATATTGTTGTCGATAAGGTTCTGGTCACCGTTGGACGAAAGCCGAACTCTGCTTCATTGTCTCCGACTGGAGTTGCTCTGGATGAACGCGGGTTCGTCAAGGTCAATGACCGATGTGAAACAAATATGCGAGGTGTGTATGCAATTGGAGATGTTTGTGATTCTGGAGAAATGCTCGCACACGTTGCTTCTTTCCAAGGTGAAATGGTTGCTGAAATTATTGCTGGCCACAAGCGAGCATACGACCCAGTTGCCGTCCCTGCCATCGTGTTCACAGAACCTGAAATCGTATCAGTTGGACTTTCACCTGAAGAAGCCAAGGCTGCTGGACACCCAGTGATTGTTGGTAAGTTCCCACTAGGCGCAAACGGTCGAGCACTTACGCAAGAAGCTGAAAAGACTGCAGGATTCATTCGAGTCTGTGCTCGGGAAGACGATCACCGTATCCTTGGAATCCAAGGTGTTGGAACGCACATTAGTGAACTGGTCGGAGAATGGACACTCGCTCTTGAGATGGGCGCATTACTGGAAGATATTGCAGGAACAATCCATGCACACCCAACCATGACTGAAATGACACATGAAGCAGTCTTAGCAACGTTGGGCCATGCTATTCACAGCGCATGAAACCAGAAATTTCAATCCAATGTTGAAACATTGGTTTCTTGTTACATTTCTTCGACTTTCAGACCGGTGAATCGGTTTCATAAACGTGGGTCTTCGTAATCTACCTGTTTGTGTATATTCTATGCCAAGTTTGACCTGAAAGGATTCATGCAACTTGAATGAAGAAGGGCCTACGGGCAAGGAAAAGAAGCGTGATGATAACAACGCACTCAGGGCCTTGCCCGCAGGACTTGAGTGTCCCCGAGCAAGAACAAAACTGTTCGAGTGTGTATAAACTTCAACCAATGAGGCTCACGAGCCGCAACTGAGACAGTCATCAGGCGTATCGAGGGAACAAGCAATTGCTTCAAGACTCGAGATGTCTTCAGCACGTTCTGCTAGCCCGCCAACTGTTTGGTCGTCAGACTTCTTGGCTTCCACAGTGAATTGAATCGCATCCGCAGCAGCCTTTGTTCGGAGATAATACATTCCGGTTTTCAGACCCTGCTTCCAGCCATAAAAGTGCATTGAAGTAACCTTTGCCGGATTTGCATCCACCATGTGAATGTTAAGTGATTGGCTTTGGTCGACATATGCTCCACGATCGGCTGACATGTCAAGGACATGGCGTTGCTTGATTTCCCAAGTGGTCTTATACAATTCTTTGACGGCATCGGGAATTCCTGAAATGTTTTGGATTGAACCTTTGTGACGAAGGATTTCGTCTTTCATTTCAAGTCCCCATAGGCCCATCTCAATAAGATCCCGAACAAGGTGCTTGTTCAAGACAATAAATTCGCCAGAAAGTGTTCTGCGAACGTAGAGGTTGGATGTGAATGCTTCAAAGCACTCATTGTTTCCAAGAATCTGTGAAGTCGAAGCAGTTGGCATTGGAGCAACTAAGAGTGAGTTTCGCATTCCGTTCTCAATGATTTCAGTCTTCAAAGAAGTCCAGTCCCAGCGACCGCTGTGATCGTTCATTCCCCAAAGGTCGAATTGGAGTTCGCCTCGGCTTGCTGGAGAACCTTTGAAAGTCGAGTAAGGCCCTTCTGCAATCGCTGCATCTTTGGATGCAGTGCAAGCAGCAAAGTAAATTGTTTCAAAAATCTCTTTGTTGAGTTTTCGGGCTTCAGGGCTCTCGAATGGCAACTTGAGAAGAGCGAAAGTATCTGCAAGGCCTTGGACACCAAGACCGATTGGACGGTGGCGCATGTTCGAGTTACGAGCTTCTTCGACCGGATAGTAATTGACGTCAATAACTCGGTTCAAATTTCCAGTAGCGTGATAGGTTACATCATACAAAAGTTGGTGGTTGAACGATTGGTTCTCGACATCGACATACTTGTTGAGAGCAATAGATGCAAGATTGCATACTGCAACTTCGTCTTTGGCAGTGTATTCCATAATCTCGGTGCAGAGATTCGAAGAGCGGATTGTCCCGAGGTTCTTTTGGTTCGACTTTTCGTTCGCTGCGTCCTTATACAACATGTAAGGTGTTCCAGTTTCAATTTGAGATTCAACGAGTTTGTCCCAGACGACACGAGCTGGCATGGTTTCACGAGCCAGTCCTTGAGCCTCATAGGATTCAAAGAGTTCCTTGAATTCTGCTCCATAGGAGTCTTGAAGCCCAGGGCATTCATTCGGACAGAAGAAGGACCAGTCAGCATTTTGCTCAACACGTTGCATGAACAAGTCAGGTGTCCAAAGTGCATAGAAAAGGTCGCGTGCACGTAGTTCTTCCTTACCGTGGTTCTTTCTCAAGTCGAGGAACGCAAGGATATCTGGGTGCCATGGTTCAAGATAGATAGCGATGGAGCCCTTTCGCTTGCCGCCGCCTTGATCGACATAACGGGCTGTATCATTGAAGACACGGAGCATTGGAACAATACCGTTACTTTGGCCGTTTGTGCCCTTGATGTAGGAGCCTTTCGAGCGAATGTGGTGAATAGACAAACCAATTCCACCCGCAGATTTCGAAATCAAAGCACATTGTTTGAGTGTATCATAAATTCCGTCAAGAGAGTCATCTTGCATAGTGAGTAAGAAACAGGATGACATTTGAGGTGTTGGTGTTCCAGAGTTGAACAGCGTTGGTGTAGCGTGGGTAAAGTAACCTTGGCTCATCAAGTCATATGTCTCCAATGCTTTGCTGATGTTTGAGTGGTGAATACCAACTGCAACGCGCATCAACATGTGTTGAGGGCGTTCAGCAATTTCACCGTTCAAGCGAAGAAGGTACGAACGTTCAAGAGTTTTAAATCCAAAATAATCGTAATTATGATCACGAGTGTAGTCGATATGATTGTTCAATGTCTCAGCGTTTTCCATAACGATAGCAAAGACCTCTTCTGAAATGAGAGGTGCATGCAATCCCGATTCTGGGTCGATGTATTCGCGCAAATCAGTAACAACATCGGTGAAGGTGGTCTTGGTTGAACGATGGAGGTCGTCTACACAAATACGAGCTGCAAGTCGGCTGTAGTCAGGATGCTGGGATGCAAGAGATGCTGCGGTTTCAGCAGCAAGTTGGTCCAGTTCACGAGTAGTAACACCGTCATACAACCCTTCGATGGTGAGTTTTGTGACATGACCTGGGTCAATCCATGTTGGATCAAGACCATAGGTCAAAGTTTTGAGTTTATCGTGTATTGCATCAAAGCGAACATCCTCTCGCTCGCCTTCTCTGTTAACTACTTGCATTGTCATTTTTCTTCCTCCATTTGTTCATATGTGTTTGCGCAACATCTTCGTTTGATTGGGTACGGTTCAAAAGTCTTCGTCTACTGAGAAACGCTGTTGGACGCTTCCGAGGTTTCCGCCGTCTTTGACACCGGCTTTCTGATATTCGCCAACTCTCTTCTCGAAGAAGTTGGTTTTACCTTGCATTGAAATCATTTCCATCCAAGGGAATGGATTTGTAGCGTTATACAATTTACTTGCTCCAAGAGAAACCATTAATCTGTCCGCAACAAAGCGAATGTATTCTTGCATGAGTTCAGCATTCATTCCAATCAGTGAGACTGGGAGTGCAGAGGTAACGAATTCAATTTCAATATCAACTGCCTCAGAAATGATTCGGTGAATCATATTTTCTCCAGCGCCTCGGTTCAATTTATTGTGAAGGAGACAAGCAAAGTCACAGTGAAGACCTTCATCTCTTGAGATGAGTTCATTCGAGAACGTGAGGCCAGGCATGAGGCCACGCTTTTTGAGCCAAAAGATTGCACAAAAAGATCCGGAAAAGAAAATTCCTTCTACAGCAGCAAAGGCGACAAGACGTTGAGCAAAAGAGCCCTTCTTACGGGACAACCAGCGCAAGGCCCAATTCCCCTTCTTCTTCACAGATGGGACAGTTTCTAAGGCGTTAAACAAGTGGTCTTTTTCATTTGCATCTGTAATATATGTGTCGATAAGGAGAGAGTATGTTTCTGCATGGATGTTTTCCATCATAATTTGGAAACCATAGAAACAGCGGGCTTCTGCCCATTGGACTTCATCTGCGAAATTGGTAACAAGGTTCTCGTTCACAATACCATCGCTTGCTGCAAAGAATGCGAGAACGTGTTTGAGGAAATGGCGCTCATTATCACTTAATGTCTTCCAGTCTTTAGCGTCTTCAGCCAAATCGATTTCTTCAGCAGTCCAAAAGGAGGCGGCGTGAAGTTTGTACATTTCCCAAATTTCAGCTTGTTGGATCGGGAAAAGAACAAATCGGTCAAGATTTTCTTGCAGCATAGGTTCAATGTGTTCTTGCGAAAGGTCAATTTCAAATCCATCTGAACTGCCTGATTTTTTGTCGTGATCGATTACCATTTGTCATCCCCCTCGTATATTTCTATTGCTGGAATTTATTTGCCCTCCGAGGTAGTGTATAATGTTCACCCTCATGACGCCATGTAGCAAGGCGTTTTGCCGAGTGTAAACTATTTCCTAAAAAGTGGTTCAGTGGGCCTTATACTCAATAATTCTCCACAGACTATAAAGGCCGGTTTTCCACTGTAAAAAAAACACTATCTCAAGGTTCGTTTCCACTCGAACCGGAATTGTTTTTCACAGAGGTTGAGAATCGCCAAATATGGAATACACCTTTGGTTTACTCAGAACTTGTACGAATCCATTCACCATAGGCCCGAGAACTCGTAACCTGCCAGTGAACAAGTTGTGGAACCTCATAGGGATGAAGCGATTCAATCTTAGAAAGAACAGCATCTTTGTGAGAGGTACTTACTTTAATTTCTAAAGACCATTCTAAACTCGATTCAAGATTGCCCTTCCAGCGATACATCGAATTGATCGCTGAGTATTGGACGCAAGCTGCGCCAGATTCAATCAACTGTTGAGAGAAATTACCAATCTCAAACTCATCCCAACTACGTGGGAGAGTCGTTTGAATAATGAAAACAGGTTCGTTCATGAACCTCGCAGAGCGTTACCGCTCAAGAAAGTATGCGGTGAAACTTCACTCGACTTTACGAACGCCAACAGCATTCGGGCCTTTCGGGCCTTCGCCGACTTCGAATTCGACGGTGTCTCCGTCCTGAATTTCGCCTTCTACTTCTGAGATGTGAACGAAGAGGTCTTTTCCACCTTCTTGTTCAATAAATCCGAATCCTTTTGTTTGGTTAAACCACTTGACTGTACCTTGTGCCACGAGGCGTGCTTTTACTAATGGTATATTATCTAAGAGGTAAGTTTTGATTATTTTACGGCTGTTATCGACGACTGCACCTTCACCGAGAACCCTTTGGGGAGACTGACACCGATACGTTGGCTCATAGCACCGAGTGGGCGACTTGAATGAAAGGGAAACCACTCAATATCGTCATCTTCATGCTGAAACTGGCACAATCTTCTTCAAGAGAGAAGGAAAAACGTGAGCATGGCAGCCGAACTCCTCGGACCCGCAGTTGAAGCGTTGGGTGAATTCATGGATGCTGAAGAAAACAAATGGTGGGTACGCCCGCTCAAGTTTCTGATCTACGTGGGTGTATTTTCAGTAATCCCGGTCTACTTTTATTTCATCTAAGCAACCAGAGGTGCAGCAAATCATGCTGGAGCAGTCATGCTCCACTCGGTGTTAGGCTTGTGCCAGTCACGGACTTGGTCTGTTTCAAGGCGGAATTGCATTCCTTCGCCTGGTTCAATTTCGAGGTCCAACATTTCAAAGGGAATACTCAATTCATTACTCCGAAATGTATCATCAAACAGAACCTCTTGTTCCACAACCGCTCCATCGACTGTATGTTCAAGAATCACACGAACATGACATTCTTGTAGCGGGTTACGCATAGAACAGGATTCACTGCTTCCATCATGCTCAACCGTTACGATGCCTTCGAGGGAAACCATTCCTGGTGTCAGTCTCAAGTCAATGACGGTTGACTTTGCCGTAGGTGCACAGACGCATTCCATGTTATCGGATTCGACCGATGATTGAAGCTCCACTGTTATTTCAACCGAAGAGACTTGTATGGAATCGACAGAAGTCGATGTTGCTGTGACAATGTAATGACCTGGTAAAGCATAGGAATGCAGAGCGTTTGGACCAGTTGAAATCATTCCATCGCCGAAATCCCAGGTAACCACATCGCCAGCATTCTTGCTTTCGAACACAAATTCATGCAGAATTTCTGTAATGACATCTTCTTCATTGTTATCACCATCATCAACTTCAAGGAGGGTGAATTCATTGATGCCATAAACAACCGGTGCGTCAATGGTAAAAGGGCTGTTAGACGATGATGGAGAGGCGACAATCGAACTGAGTGCTGCGCCAGAAGCAGCACCGAGCAGGACCAAAAGAACAAGAGTTGCTACGGAAACTGAATACTTCATGATACATATTGAGCGGGTTGACTTATCAAAGTCTGTTTGTAGGACCGCTTCTTTCTTGTGAAAACAGGTGTATCAAAATAGAAAAATACTCAAACAAACATATCGAGCTTCTCGGTTCAAAGCGTTTGAACTTTTTTTATGCAGTCACATTCATCTATGTTAGAATTCTTCAGTTACGGCCTTGGGAAATCTACTGAGGAAATCCCATTGCAACTGGTTTGTATCATAGAGGCCTTGATTTCCAAGGCAGTTCCACACGACATCTGGCAAGCACAGATCTGTCCCATACAGGTTATGACCTCCTGCATGACAAAGAGCGTCAAAACGAATGCTGCGAACAGTGGATTCGCTGCTCGAGTCATGATACCTCCAAGTGAAGTGATAACATTAGGATTTTCTAAAGGTTTATTCTTGAATGTATACCAAAGAGTAACATAAATGTAACTTAACGATTATATGTATCCATTCAAACCCCCCACTATGCGTTTTACTGTTCTAGCGATACTCATACTTGCTTCGATGCACCCCCTGCTGACTCAAACATCGTTGGATGATGAGGAAAAGCCCTACTTCACAGCAGATGGAAAAGTTGATGTCATCCAAGAAACCGAGCCAAACAACCTCAACACCACTGGTCAGGAAGTCTATCCTGGCGACGTAATACGTGGCTCAGTGGACATGTGGAGTGATGAATTGGATTACTTTGGCGTCTGGCTGGAGCCTGGCCAAACACTCCTCTTGACCCTTTCACATGCTGCGGGTGATGGCGTATCAATGTCCGTTTGGGACGAAGAAGGCACTCACCTTAGCGCAAGCAATCCCGGAAAGACGAGAGACACACTGTTCCTCGGGGAAGATGAAACCGACTACGGTGGGCTCTACATTGTCTCAGTGAACGCAACCATGACCGAAGCAGGTGGAGGTGCCTATGTTCTGGAGATCGATGCGGGATACCTCGTCCACTGGTATGCACCACAAATTGGCTGGAACGCAGCGACAGAAATGTTTGATGCAAAGGGCAACCTTCTCTACACCGAATCACTTTCCTCCTATCAGTTCGCAGAATCGACCTCATCTACCGCATCTTCTGCACCAACATGGACAGCCGGTGATTTCTGGAATTTTTCAGTCACCATGCCGAGCATGATGGGTGTTGATTACAATGAATACCACCAAATGACGGTGACTGGAACAGAAACAGTTTCTGGAAACGAATGCTACAGAGTCTCACTGGAAGGAAAAATGACTTTCTCCATGAGTTTCTTTGGCATGACGACGACAACCACCGAAGAAGAAACCGGGGTTGCATGTTACGCGACCTCCGACCTCTCGCTCATGCATGAAAACCTCACGTTCACCTCCAAAATCGAAACATCTGGCGGCTTTGGCGCCATGAGTAGCGATGAAACTTCTGGGCGAAGTTGCACGACTTCAGATGGCGAACCGGACGAAGATTGCGACGACGTGGAGGACTTTTTCGACGATTGTCCTGGTACCACCACTGGTGCTGAAGTTGACTTCTGGGGTTGTTCAGATGCTCAAAATGGAGGCGGAAATGGCAATGATGACGGCGGAGACGATGGCTCTGGAAACGGTGGTAGTGATGCGACTGATGCCGACGGTGATGGTGTTAGCGATGATGACGACATGTGCCCTGATACTATGGCAGGAGCATCTGTCGATATGATGGGATGTTCTAATGCTCAAAATGGCGGCGGCAATAACGGTGGAGACGATGGTTCTGGAAACGGTGGAAACGATGGGGACGATGGTTCTGGAAACGGTGGAGACGATGGTTCTGACGGTATTGACCCCGGTTTCGGTTGCATACCCGATATGAGTGACTTGACCAGCACTACTGAAGTCCGGTCAAACCTCATTTATGCTCAAGGAATAGATCACTTCCACTTCCCGATTGAAGAAGGCACCGTGTGGAGTGAATCTGCCGTTGGTGATGGTTCGATATCAATGTCATCAGAGATGGGTGGTTGTGAATTGTTTTCTATAGAAGTCCCTGTATCGGATGCGCTCCCCTTGAATTACCGTCACCTCTCGACGAAGGATTTCACCGTAGGCAATGATTCAGTAACAGCCAACGGAATCCAAGTATTTGCTGGAAGGGAAGGCAACAATGACTGGGCAACTCCTGATTTCACCCTCTTGCAAAGCGTTCCAGATAACGTAGCCAAGATGGGTTTACCATTCGCAGCTTGGGTGAATGTCGTTGGCTTCAACGAATTCAATACCACGGTTAACATGAGCGCTAGTATCAATGCCGAGAACGCACCAATTATGTTTGATGGAGACCAATTGACCGTCGATAATGCAGGTACTGTCGTTGTTGATACAATGAATCTCTCCAGTGGTGAATACCTTCTCACTGTGACTGGTTCTTCGAATGGAGGTGCAGAGCGTTCAATCACGATTCCATTTACCGTTGACAACGATCCGGACTTCGAAATCTTGAGTTTTGACCCCTGGATTGTCTTACCACAAGGTGTTGAATGGGTTGTACCTACGCCTATTTTCATCGAACCAGTCAATGGTTTTGGCGCTGATGTCAGCGTCAGTGTAACTGTGCCTGATGGCATGACGGCTCAACTTGACTTTGCCCGAGGTTCTGCTCCATTCATGTCGGTTTTGACCCTCACCATACCAGCGAACTTTACTGCTGGCGATTACACCGTAATTGTGACTGGCACAGCAGGAAACAATGTGCATTCAGATGAAATCACCTTTACACTGACTTCGTTGCCTGAGTTCTCCTTGGAAATAGAAGAGCGAGAACAAATTATCACCAACGGTGCCATGACCATCAGTGGCGTCATCAACGCGCACAATGGACTCAATCTAGCACTTGGAGGCGCACTTGATATTTTCATTGAGCCATACAACCAAGCGTTGCTGGACTCAGCAGTTATCGAATTCGGCACCATGACCCAAAATGGGAATTTACCGTTCACAGTCATCTTCACCGTGAATGACACCACAGACCGAAACGAGTACACCGTGAACCTCAACGTGGTTGCCCTCGATGGCGGCGTGACTCACATGGCATCTGTTGCCTTTGTTACCGAATCCTCAACCCTCGACGGCACAGCAGTTGCAGCAGATGCTTCCGCAGTTGTGACTGGTAACACAAGCCAGCACGACGGTAGCGAAGATGCCGCTCAAGCGATTGCGAATGGTGAAGAAGTCGAGCAAGAAGATCAAACAACGGATGGAGATACCAAAGATGATAGCAGCAGTGATACGCAGTCGTCAAACACAGCATTGGTTGTTGGTTCGACCATTGGTATCCTTGGCATCGTTGTTGGTGTTGCGGTTGTTCTTATGCGCCGGCGTGACGATGGTACTGGCCAAAATTTCAACCAACCACAATGGAATCAACCATCTGCACAATCAATGCCTGTCCAAGCAGATATGGCGCCCATGCCAGACTATGCAACAGTGCAACAGCCAGTTCAACACATGCAACCAGTTCAGCACGTCCAACAAGTTCAGGAAGTCCAACCACTGCAAGTTGCTTCTCCAGTTGCACCAGTTCAGCCTACAGCGGTTCCGACACCAGCCCCAGTTGCTACTGCGCCACCTCCGCCAGCACAGCCTACGACCGTCGCTGATTACACTGGTTTGCCACCAGGTGGTTCCTACGACCAGTCAACCGGACAAACAATCTACATCCAGGCAGATGGTGTCCGCTGGCAAATGATGGGCGATGGAAGTTTCAATCGACTCTAATTTTTTCATCGGGCTGAAACTGCATCTACATGAAGGCCAAATAATGGAATAGGATTACTGCAGAGTCTACCAGTCATGCCTACACGTGCATGATATCGCTTGCATAGCGTTTGCATCGACCCACTGAATCCCCTTTGTATCGGGAAAGAAAATGCAGAGGGGTTTCGGATAACCCCTTATGACTAATCCGAGTCGATTTCCTTCGATTCATCCAGTAATTCATCTAAGAATCTTTACATTGGCAACTTCTGCGAATTTGGATATGAGTTTTATGATTCTCCTTCTATTCTCCAATGATTCCTGTGAATCATACAACACCAATAACAATTCATGTTCGTCGGTAACGAGATGATACCAATGACGCAGCACGATTGGGGTCAAGATGTCCCAAGTCTCACCTATTCATT
>TARA_B110000444_G_scaffold21354_1_pt1 | contig 12671 bp, 6 predicted proteins | sample TARA_B110000444 | Tara Oceans TARA_B110000444 (sample SAMEA4398370) | marine metagenome | biome: Polar Biome; feature: [SRF] surface water layer (ENVO:00010504); material: water (ENVO:00002006), including particulate matter (ENVO:01000060) such as... | depth 5 m | reverse complement strand
ATGTTACTTACTCTCGTCGATTAAATTTAATATATGTAAATTTTACTAATATCCTGTTCTATTCGTAATTACATTCAGTATATTATTTGGGACGGTATTATATTTTAAAAACTCCATAGAATATACAGCTCTTCCTTGACTCATTGATCTAAGGTCTGTGGCATAACCAAACATTTCTGCCAATGGAACCTCTGCTTTAATTATTTTTCCTGCTGGAGAATCCTCCATCCCTTGTGGCAAGCCTCTTCTACGGTTTATATCGCCCATCACGTCACCCATATAGTCTTCGGGTGTGACAACTTCTACATTCATTATAGGCTCTAATAATATTGGTTTCGCATTTAGTGAACCATCTTTAAATGCAATAGAACCCGCAATTTTGAATGCTATCTCACTTGAGTCAACATCATGATAAGAACCATCATACAGGGTTACTTTTATATCAACTACTGGATATCCTGCAACTACACCATTTTCTATCTGTTCTTGAATACCTTTATCTACCGCTCCGATATACTCTCTTGGAACGGCGCCCCCAACTATTGCATTAATGAATTCATATCCAGCTCCAGATGCTTGAGGCTCAATTTTTATAAAGACATGGCCATATTGACCTCGACCTCCAGACTGCCTGACAAATTTTCCTTCTTGCTCAACGGATTGAGTTACTGTTTCTCTATAAGCTACTTGTGGTTTACCAACATTTGCATCTACATTAAATTCTCGTAACATTCGATCCACTATGATATCTAGATGTAATTCTCCCATTCCTGAAATAATAGTCTGACCAGATTCAGTATCAGTATGTACTCGAAAAGATGGATCTTCTTTAGCAAGTTTTTGTAACGCTATTCCCATTTTTTCTTGATCTGGCTTTGTTCTTGGTTCAATAGCAACAGAAATAACTGGATCAGGAAAATCCATTTTTTCGAGGGTAATAATTTCCTTAGGATCACAAAGTGTATCACCAGTCGTTACATCTTTTAAACCAACAGCTGCTGCAATATCACCTGCAAGTACTTCTTTTATTTCCTTACGATCATTTGAGTGCATTTGTAATAAACGACCGATTCGCTCGCGTTTACCTTTTATAGGATTGAATATCGAATCACCAGTACGAAGAATTCCCGAGTACACCCTGAAAAAGGTCAGATTACCGACAAAAGAATCAGTTGCAACCTTAAAAGCTAAGGCAGAAAATGGTTCCTTATCAGAAGCATTTCGATAAGATTCTTTTTCATTATCAAGGATGCCAGTTATTGCTGGTACATCATTTGGAGAAGGCATGAATTCGATAATAGCGTCGAGTAATGATTGTACACCTATGTTTTTAAATGCAGATCCGCATGTTGTTACAACAATCTCGCCAGCTATAGTTCTTTTTCTTAAGCCTTCGACAATTTGCTCGTTACTTAAATTACCTTGCTCTAAATAATTCTCTAATAATATTTCATCTGCTTCTGCTGCAGATTCAATCATGCGCTCCCTCCATTTTAGAGCATCAGCCTGGTAAGCATCCGGAATCTCTTTGTATTCAAAATTTACACCTTTATCATCACCGTCCCAATACAAAGACTTCATTTTGATTAAATCTATTATTCCTATAAATTCATCTTCATCCACAATAGGTATTTGAATTGGTATAGCTTCAGCACCTAGCCTTTCTTTGATTTGCAAAATAACACGAAAATAATCAGCGCCAGTTCGATCCATCTTATTAACAAAGATCATTCGGGGAACTTCATATTTATTACCTTGACGCCAGACTGTTTCTGTTTGTGGTTCAACACCACCAACCGCACATAATACAGTTACCGCACCGTCTAATACGCGTAGACTTCGCTCTACCTCAATAGTGAAATCAACGTGTCCAGGAGTATCGATTATATTTATTCTATGCTGATTAAATTGATCATTCATTCCTGACCAAAAGCATGTTGTCGCGGCGGAGGTAATAGTAATACCTCGCTCTTGTTCTTGTTCCATCCAGTCCATGATTGCAGCACCATCATGAACTTCTCCAAGTTTATGGGAAACACCGGTATAAAAAAGAATACGTTCTGTTGTTGTGGTTTTACCCGCATCTATGTGAGCCATAATACCGATATTACGATATTGCTCTAAAGGGGTTATTCGTGACACTGGATTAAATAGAAAACTTAAGGTCTTCTACCACCGATAATGTGAAAACGCTTTGTTCGCTTCAGCCATTCGATGTGTATCTTCTTTTTTCTTAATTGCTGTTCCACGATTATCAGCCGCTTCCATAAGTTCATTAGCCAAGCGAAATGCCATTGATTTTTCTGTGCGCTTTCTTGCAGCTTCAATAAGCCATCTCATTGCTAAAGTTTGTCTTCTGGCAGGTCTTACTTCGACTGGGACCTGATAAGTTGCTCCACCAACACGTCTTGATTTTACTTCAACCATTGGCTTCACATTCTCAAGCGCTTGCTCTAGTAATTCAATAGACTTTGCATCATCTTTTGTTTCTTTCTCAGAGATACATTCTAATGCACCATAAATTATTCTTTCCGCAACTGATTTTTTTCCATCATTCATGATCATGTTCATAAATTTTGCTAATAATTCACTGCCAAATCTAGGGTCAGGTAAAATATTTCTTTTTGGTGCTCGTGCTCTTCTGGACATTTATTTTCTCTCTATGATTTCTTTAAGGATTATTTGGGTCGTTTTGTTCCATACTTTGAACGACCTTGTCTGCGATCAGCAACTCCAGAGCAATCTAAAGTCCCACGAACTGTATGATATCTAACACCTGGAAGATCTTTTACTCTCCCACCTCGAATTAATACTACCGAGTGTTCCTGAAGATTATGGCCTTCTCCACCAATATAACTTGTTACCTCAAAACCATTAGTCAATCTAACTCGCGCAACTTTTCTCATCGCTGAATTTGGTTTTTTTGGTGTGGTTGTATATACGCGTGTACATACACCTCTTTTTTGCGGACTACTTTGCAAAGCAGGGACAGTGCTCTTATAAGCTTTTACTGTCCTAGCACCTTTCACTAATTGATTTACAGTGGCCATACATTGTTCTCTATTATTAAATTAAAATTAAAATAAACTAACATTACTCACAAAGCCCTTCTTTGCAAAAGGGATGCATTGTATTGATCGTAGTTACTAACTGTCAAGTTAGTATCAATATTGATATACAGAAGTTAAATTTTGTTAAGCGTTGGTTTCAGTATTTTCCTCAACAGCTTTCACTTCAGTTGTATCTATATTATCAACTTCTCCAACATCAATACTTTCTTTCAATACTTCCTTTTCTTCACTTTCAGAGACAAATACTTCTTCTGCATCTTTTAATTGTCCTACTAAATCCTGCTCCCTTGTCATTCGACGATCCGCATGATGAGAGAACCCCGTTCCAGCTGGGATCAATCTTCCAACTATTACATTTTCTTTTAATCCCCGAAGATCATCCCTAAGACCTCTAACCGCAGCTTCAGTTAAAACTCTTGTTGTTTCTTGGAATGAAGCAGCGGATATAAATGAATCTGTAGCCAAGGATGCCTTTGTGATACCTAGTAATAAAGGATGAATAGTAAATTGCTCTTTTCCTTTTGCTGCAAGCTCTTCGTTTACCTCAAGACCACGAGATTTATCAATTTGCTCACCTCGAAGATAGTTACTATCTCCAGGCTGATCAACAATTACCTTTCTTAGCATTTGACGTATTATAACTTCAATATGTTTATCATTAATCTTCACACCTTGCAGTCGATATACATCCTGAATTTCACGAATCAAATAACTAGCTAGTGGTTCAACTCCTTGTAAGCGAAGAATGTCATGCGGAACAGGTTCTCCATCCGCAATAACCTCACCTCGAGAAACTTGCTCGCCCTCAAAAACATTCAATGTCCTGTAATTGTGAATTAACTCCTCATGACTATCACCAGATTCATCAGTTATAACAAGACGTTTTTTACTTTTTGTTTCCTTGCCAAAACTTACGGTACCTGAATGTTCAGCCATAATTGCCGGTTCTTTTGGTTTTCTTGCTTCAAATAGATCCGCAACTCTTGGAAGTCCTCCAGTAATATCTCTAGACTTAGATGCCGCTAAAGGTATTCTTGCAATGACATCTCCAACGGCAACCTTATCTCCATTACCCATACTGACAATTGCACCTGAGGGTAACTGATGCACAGCTGGAATTTCTGTATTAGCAAAGCATAATTGTTTACCGCCCTTCATTAATCTAATTTCAGGTATCAAATCTTTACTAGTACTACCACGTTTTTTAGGATCATCAATTACAATACTTGTTAAGCCCGTCAATTCATCAACTTGCTCAGTAACTGTTATGCCATCTACAAAATCCTCAAAATGTAAATTACCCGCAACCTCAGTAATTACTGGATGCGTATGCGGATCCCAAGTAGCGACAACTTGACCTTGTTTAACTTTCTTTGAATCTTTTACCATAATAGTTGCGCCATATGGAACTTTATAACGCTCTCTTTCACGACCTTGTTCATTTAAAACTTTAATTTCACCAGATCGTGTTACAGCAATTATTTGTCCTTTTTTATTAACTACTGTTTTGTCAATCTCAAGCTTTAATGTACCAGCACTTTTAATCTCAATAGAATTGGCTGCCGCTGAGCTTGTTGCTGCACCACCAATATGGAAAGTTCTCATTGTTAATTGAGTTCCAGGCTCGCCTATCGACTGAGCTGCCATTACACCTACAGCTTCACCCATACTAATTTTATGTCCACGCGCCAGATCACGACCGTAACATTGCTGACAAACACCATATCTTACCTCACAAGTAATTGGAGATCGGACGAGGACATAATCAATTGATAATTTCTCTAGTCGGGCAACGTTCTCCTCACCCAACATGGTACCTGCCTCAAACGCTACTTCATCAGTACCTGGAAGTAATGCTGGTATTGCAAGAACCCTTCCCAAGACCCTCTCATGCAATGGCTCGACTATATCACCGCCTTCAACTATTGGTGACATTGAGACACCTCTATCTGTTCCACAATCTTCTTGGGTAATTACCAAATCTTGTGCGACATCGACGAGTCGTCTAGTTAAGTATCCAGAGTTCGCAGTTTTTAAAGCTGTATCTGCGAGACCCTTTCTTGCTCCATGAGTGGATATAAAGTATTGAAGTACATTTAACCCTTCTCTGAAGTTTGCAGTAATTGGAGTTTCTATAATTGAACCATCGGGCTTGGCCATCAATCCTCTCATTCCTGCCAATTGTCTGATCTGTGCCGCTGATCCCCTAGCGCCTGAATCAGCCATCATGTATATAGAATTAAATGAGTCTTGAGTAACTTTGTTGCCCTCACTGTCTTCGACAACCTCTGACCCTAATTTATCCATCATAGCCTTAGCTATCTGCTCATTCGTTCTTGACCAAATATCAACTACTTTGTTGTATCTTTCACCGTCTGTTACCAAACCAGATGAATATTGATCTTGGATTTCTTTAACGTCTGTTTCAGCAGTATTTAGAATATCATTCTTTGATTCTGGAATTACCATGTCATCAATTCCAATGGAAATTCCAGCAATAGTGGCAAAACGAAATCCTGTATACATTAGTTGATCAGCAAAAATAACTGTTTCTTTTAGGCCGAGAGCTCTGTAACAAGAATTGACTAAATTAGAAATTGCTTTCTTCGTCATGTCACGATTAATCAATTCAAAATCTAAACCCTTCGGAAGTATAGTGGATAATATTGCTCTACCTACCGTAGTATCTACAATCTTTGTCGCTAGCTGCTTATTACCTTCATCATCTATTATTTGCTTTGAAACTCTAACTTTTGCTTTTGTTTGTAATTCAACTTTATTATTTTCGTAGGCACGTCTAGCTTCATCAACATCTGAAAAGATTATGCCTTCTCCCCTTCCATCAATTTTTGTTCTTGTCATATAATACAAGCCAAGAACTACATCTTGCGAAGGAACGATAATAGGCTCGCCATTTGCTGGCGATAGAATATTATTCGAGGCCATCATTAACGCTCTAGTTTCAAGTTGAGCCTCAATTGATAAAGGAACGTGAACAGCCATCTGATCACCATCAAAATCAGCATTGAAAGCAGTACATACGAGAGGATGGAGCTGGATAGCTTTACCTTCGATTAAAACTGGCTCAAATGCCTGTATACCCAATCGATGAAGAGTTGGAGCTCTATTTAACATCACTGGATGCTCTCTAATTACATCCTCCAGAATGTCCCATACCTCTGGACCTTCTCTCTCAACTAATCTTTTTGCAGCTTTTATAGTAGAAGCTTCTCCACGTAACTGGAGTTTTGAGTAAATAAAAGGTTTAAATAATTCTAAAGCCATTTTTTTAGGCAGGCCACATTGATGAAGTCTCAATGTTGGACCAACAACAATTACGGACCTTCCGGAATAATCGACTCGCTTACCAAGAAGATTTTGCCTAAATCTACCCTGTTTGCCTTTTATCATATCTGCCAATGACTTAAGAGGTCTTTTATTTGTTCCAGTAATCGCACGTCCTCTTCTGCCATTATCCAGAAGGGCATCTACAGATTCCTGCAACATCCGTTTTTCATTTCGACAGATAATATCAGGAGCATTTAACTCTAATAGTCTTCGTAATCTATTATTTCTATTGATAACACGACGATACAAATCATTAAGATCAGAGGTCGCAAATCGTCCTCCATCAAGAGGAACAAGAGGTCTTAAGTCTGGCGGCAATACGGGTAATACTCTCAAAATCATCCATTCAGGCTTATTCTTTGATTCAAGAAAAGACTCGAGTAACTTCAACCTTTTTGAAAGTCGTTTTAGTTTTGTCTCGGAACGAGTAGCGCCCATATCCTCTCTTACTTGCAGCATTTCTGCCTGTAAGTCCATCGATGAGAGTAAATCACTAACTGCATCTGCACCCATGCGGGCATCAAATTCGTCACCGTACTCTTCCATTGCTTCTAAATACATCTCATCGGTCATTAACTGACCTTTTTCTAAAGGTGTCATACCAGGCTCTACAACTACAAATGCCTCAAAATACAATACTCTTTCAATCTCACGAAGAGTCATATCTAACATTAACCCAATTCTTGAGGGGAGTGATTTCAGGAACCATATATGAGCTACTGGTGTAGCAAGATCTATGTGCCCCATTCTTTCTCGTCTAACTTTTGTTTGTGTTACTTCGACACCACATTTTTCGCAAACTACGCCACGGTGTTTTAATCTTTTGTATTTACCACAAAGACACTCAAAGTCTTTAACAGGTCCAAAAATCTTAGCGCAAAATAAGCCATCTCTCTCAGGTTTGAATGTCCTATAGTTGATGGTTTCTGGTTTTTTAACTTCACCGAATGACCATGAACGAACTTTTTCTGGTGAAGCTAAGGCAATTCTAATTGCATCAAAATCACTTACAGGGTTTTGGTATTTAAATAAATTTAAAAGATCTTTCATCAGTCAGTTTCCAATTCGATGTTAATTCCAAGGGATCGTATTTCTTTAACCAATACATTAAAGGATTCGGGCATTCCCGCATCCATCTCATGCTCTCCATCAACAATATTTTTGTACATTTTAGTTCTTCCTTGCACATCATCAGATTTAACGGTAAGCATTTCTTGAAGTGTATAAGCGGCTCCATATGCTTCTAATGCCCATACCTCCATTTCACCAAATCTTTGTCCACCAAATTGAGCTTTACCACCCAGTGGTTGTTGAGTCACAAGACTATATGGACCTGTTGAACGAGCATGCATTTTATCATCAACTAGATGATTGAGTTTCAGCATATACATATAACCAACCGTTATTGGTCGATCAAATAATTCACCAGATCGGCCATTTCTAAGTTCAAATTGACCTGTTTCAGAGAGATCCGCAATCTTCAAGAGTCGTTTGATTTCTTCTTCTGTTGCCCCATCAAATACTGGCGTAGCTGTGGGCAAACCATTAACCAAGTTTTTTGCTAACTCAAGTACTTCTTCATCTGAAAATGATTTTATATCTTCTGCCCTACCACCAGTTGTATTATAGATAGTATCTAAGAATTTTCTTATTTTCTGAATAGAAGCTTGCTCTTTCATCATGAAGTTAATTTTATTGCCAATACCCTTAGCTGCCATGCCTAAATGAGTTTCTAGTACTTGACCGACATTCATTCGAGATGGAACACCCAGTGGATTTAAGACTATATCAACAGGAGTACCATCCTCCATGTAAGGCATATCTTCAACAGGTACAATTGTTGAGATAACACCTTTATTTCCATGCCTTCCAGCCATCTTATCACCTGGCTGTATTCTGCGTTTAACAGCCATGTATACTTTGACCATCTTAGATACACCTGGAGGTAAATCATCACCAGCAGTTATTTTTTCTTTTTTCTCTGTAAAAAGCTTTTCGAATTCCTCTTTATGAGTTTTTATTCTCTCGGCAGATCTCTCATGCTGTTCGTTTGACTTCTCACTCTTCAATCTAATCTCAAACCATTTATCCCTAGGAAGATCTTGAAGATATGTTGCTGTTATTTTACTACCAGACTTGAGGCCCTTCGGCCCTCCCTGAGCAACTTTACCAATTAGATTCTTTTCGACCCTCAGATAAATATCTTCTTCAATGATTCTTTTTGTATCACCTAAGTCTTTTTTAACTCTCTCAAGTTCAGATTGTTCGATAGATAGAGCGCGCTCATCTTTTTCTAATCCATCCCTTGTAAAAACTCTCACATCAATAACAGTTCCATCCATACCAGATGGTACTCGTTGCGAAGTATCTTTTACATCTGCTGCTTTTTCGCCAAAAATAGCACGCAATAGTTTTTCTTCAGGAGTAAGTTGAGATTCACCTTTTGGTGTAATCTTTCCAACTAGTATATCGCCAGAATTAACTTCAGCACCTATATAAGCTATACCAGATTCATCTAATTTGCTTAATGCAGCATCACCAACATTTGGAATATCGGCAGATATCTCTTCTGGTCCTAACTTTGTATCTCTGGCAACACAAGTCATTTCCTCTATATGAATAGTAGTAAAGCGATCCTCTTCTACTACTCTCTCTGAAATTAGAATAGAATCCTCGAAGTTATATCCATTCCAAGGCATGAAAGCGACCATCAAGTTTTGACCCAGTGCCAGTTCACCTAGGTTTGTAGATGGACCATCGGCGAGAACATCGCCTCTCTTTATAACATCATTTGTTTTAACTAACGGCCTTTGATTAATACATGTATTTTGATTTGATCGTGTATATTTTATTAAATTATATATATCTACGCCTGACTCAGCTGCATCAGTTTCATCATCATTTGCACGAATAACAATTCTTGAAGCATCGACGGAGTCAACTTGACCCCCCCTCTTTGCAACAATCGTTACCCCAGAATCAATAGCTACAGTTCTTTCCATGCCTGTCCCCACTAGTGGGGCTTCTGATCTCAAAGTTGGTACGGATTGCCTTTGCATGTTTGAGCCCATAAGTGCCCGGTTTGCATCATCATGCTCTAAAAACGGAATCAAAGATGCTGCCACTGAAACAATTTGTCTCGGAGACACGTCCATATAATTTACATCGGTTGGATTTGCTAATGTGAATTCATTTTTATGTCGTACTGAAATTAAATCTTCTACAAAACTACCTTTTTTATCCAAGGCTGAGTTAGCTTGAGCAATAATATATCCACTTTCTTCAATTGCTGACAGATAATCAATATCACTTGTAACTTTCCCTTTAACTACCTTTCGATACGGGGTCTCTAAAAAGCCAAAATTATTGGTTCTAGCAAATACAGATAGAGAATTAATTAAACCAATATTTGGGCCTTCAGGAGTTTCAATAGGACACACTCTTCCATAGTGAGTTGGATGTACATCACGAACCTCAAAACCTGCTCTTTCCCTAGTTAATCCACCTGGTCCTAATGCTGATATACGTCTTTTATGAGTAACTTCAGAAAGCGGGTTGTTTTGATCCATAAATTGCGATAATTGACTAGATCCAAAAAACTCCTTAACAGCCGCTGCAACTGGCTTGGCATTAATCATATCTTGAGGTTGTAAATTATCAGCTTCTGCTTGAGTTAACCTTTCTTTTACTGCTCTTTCAACTCGAACAAGTCCCACTCTAAAAGCATTTTCGGTCATTTCACCAACACTTCTGATTCGTCTATTACCAAGATGGTCAATATCATCGACGGTGTCTTCGCCATTTCTAATACCAATCAACTGAATGATTACCGATAGAATATCCTCTTTATTAAGGATCCTATCATTTTCTGGCTCGTCATCCACTGCTGGTATATCTAATTGATTATATTTAATCTTTGCATGTTGAATACGGGAATCAAATTTCATACGACCGACTTCTGACAAGTCATATCTATCATGATTAAAAAATAAATTTTGAAACAAATTTTCTGCCGCATCTTTTGTAGGTGGCTCACCAGGACGCATCATTCGATATATTTCTACAAGAGCTTCCATTCTATTTGATGAAGGGTCAATTCTTAAGGTATTGGATATATATGAACCTCGATCTAGGTCATTTACATACAAAACTTTAATATTTTCTATTTTATTGGCAATTAAACTTTCAATTAGTTCGGCTGTTAACTCATCATTTGCTGCTGCAAACAGTTCACCAGTTTCTTCATCAACGATGTCATGAGAGAGAGTTTTTCCCTCTAAATAATCCATAGGAATAACTAGAGAGTCAGTTGATGATTTTTTCATTTCATTAACATGTCTTGCAGTTATTCTTCTCCCTCTTTCGATAATGAGTTTCCTACCTAATTTAATATCGAACGAAGCTGTCTCACCCCTAAGGCGATCTGGAATAAGAGTCATCTTGATATCTTTTTTAGACAACTGAATCTCGTTAGTCTCAAAAAACATTGACAACATTTCTTCGTTATTAAGTCCTAAAGCTCTCATAATTATCGTAACAGGAAGCTTTCTTCTTCGATCTATTCTGGCAAATAACGAATCTTTTGCATCAAATTCAAAATCAAGCCATGAGCCCCTATAAGGAATGACTCGTGCTGAGAACAACAATTTTCCTGAAGAGTGAGTTTTACCTTTATCATGATCAAAGAAAACACCAGGAGAACGATGAAGTTGAGAGACGATGACTCTTTCAGTGCCATTAATTACAAATGTCCCGTCATCAGTCATCAGGGGCATTTCACCTAAATATACATCTTGCTCCCTCACTTCTTTTACTGGCTTAATTTTACCACTTGCTTCTTTATCATAAATAACCAATCTTACTTTAACGCGAATAGGTGCTGCATATGTTTGTCCGCGTAACTTACATTCTTGCACATCAAAAACTGGCTTACCTAGTCTATAACTGACATATTCAAGTGAAGCGTTACCAGAATAACTTACGATTGGAAATACAGTTTTAAATGCTGAATTTAAACCTACATCTTTTCTATCATCAACTGGGATACCTTGTTGGAGAAACTTGTTATAAGAATCCAACTGTATTGATAATAAATAAGGAACATCAAGGATTGTGGGTTGCTTTCCAAAATCTTTTCTTATTCGTTTTTTCTCAGTAAATGAGTAAGCCATTCAATTTCACCTTATAGGATGTCAAATAATTTTCTAACCTAATTCTATTAATTAATACTAAAATTTAAACTACATGGATAAACCAAAATTTATCCATGTAGATTCAAATCTAAGATTATTTTAGCTCTACAGAAGCACCAGCTTCTTCTAATTGTTTCTTAGTTTCTTCCGCTTCGTCTTTGGTTGCGCCTTCCTTAACTGTTGATGGTGCACCTTCAACCGCATCTTTAGCTTCTTTAAGACCAAGACCAGTTATTGTTCTAACTGCTTTAATGACCGAAACTTTATTTTCTCCAAAGCTGGTTAAAACGACATCAAATTCGTCTTTTTCAGCAGCCGCACCAGCATCTGCAGGAGCAGCGCCACCAGCAACAGCAACAGGAGCTGCCGCAGAGACACCCCATTCTTCTTCAAGCATTTTTACAAGCTCAACGACTTCCATGATGGATTTTGAGCTTAATTCTTTAAGTAAATCTTCATTTGACATAGCCATGTCTTCATACCTCTTTAATTTATAATTACTAAGTTATACTGATTTAAAAATTTATTTATCTTCCCTGCATTAACTCTAATTTTCCACTTGCGTACTTCGAGCAGCCAATGTCCTTGCAAACATAGCTGGCGGTTCATTAAGAGTTCTTGCTAGTTGCATCAACGGAGTTACCAATAAGCCAAGTAACATTGCTCGAGCCTGATCATGAGTTGGCAATTCTGCCAATTTAACCAGATCGGAGGCTGGAAGTAACTGTCCACTTAAAGCTAATGATACTGCCTTTAGAGCATCATGCTCTTTAGCAAAATCATTTATAACTCGTGCTGCTGCACCAGGGTCATCCTTTGCAAATGCCAGCAAAATAGGGCCTTTTAGAGTATCTTTTAAACACTCAAAATCAGTCCCCTCAATAGCTAAACGTGCCAATGTATTCTTCACAACGCGAAGATATACACCCGAATTACGAGCTTCTGTTCGTAATTCTGTCATGTCTGCTACAGATAGACCTCTATATTCAGCCGCAACGGCTGTTATAGATTCTTCTGCTACTGCATTCACCTCTTTGACAAATAATTTTTTGTCTTCGAG
>TARA_B110000444_G_scaffold134840_1_pt1 | contig 12696 bp, 10 predicted proteins | sample TARA_B110000444 | Tara Oceans TARA_B110000444 (sample SAMEA4398370) | marine metagenome | biome: Polar Biome; feature: [SRF] surface water layer (ENVO:00010504); material: water (ENVO:00002006), including particulate matter (ENVO:01000060) such as... | depth 5 m | reverse complement strand
CTTTTTTATTAACTTTGTATTTAATATTTAGTTAAAACTTAATAATCAGATGATGAAAAAATTGTTTTTTATTTTTTATTTTGCCATGATTCCTTTCGGAGTATCATTTGCACAACTTCCATCTGGTTCTGTAGCCCCAAATTTCATTATTACAGATATCGATGGGGTAGAACATAATTTGTTTGAGATTTTAGATTCAGGAAAGTCAGTTTTGTTAGATCTTTTTGCCGTTTGGTGTGGTCCCTGTTGGACCTTTGCGGAAACAGGTGTTTTTGAAGATTTTAACAATACATATGGAAACTCAATTTTAGCTATAGCTGTCGAAGCAGACCCTAGTACTCCAGTTGATTATCTTAATGGAGGAGGTAATTCAATAGGTGATTGGACAGAGTTGATAGGATATTCACTTGCAAATGATGATTCCATCGGAGATAATTATGCACTAGCTTTTTATCCTACGATTTATTTGATTTGTCCAGATCGTACTGTAAATGAGATTGGCCAGACCTCTCCTCAAGGAGGATATTGGAATGTTCCATCTCTTGCTCAAGAAGTATTCCAATATACATGTGAATCCATTGAAGGAATAAATGGTAATATTCAATCCTACAATTCAGAACTCAACTTTTGTGGACAAGAGAAAATTGAGCCAGTAGTGAGTATATCAAACTCTGGTAGCGAAGTAATCACATTTTGCACAGTAGAAACAATTGTTGATGGAGAAGTCGTCAGTTCTACAGATTGGAACGGATTCCTTCCTTATCTAGCTACCGAACAAGTAGTTTTGGAGGAAATTCCTGGAAATCTGTTAAATGTTACATTTAATATTCAGGTTGAAGACGATGTTCTTGAAACAGACAATAGTATTTCTGTTCAATTTATTCCATCTCCTCAATCACATGGTTTTATTGAAATACAGGTTAATACAGATTTCTATCCAAACCAAACTTCATGGGAAATTAAAAATTCTTCTGGTCAAGTGGTTGCCTCTCAGTCTTATGAGGGTGAAGCTTTAGGTGGTGGACCAAACGCAGGTGCTGAGCTAAATCATTCTGTTACCTTAGAACAAGATTGTTATACATTTATTGCAATGGATTCTGAAGGAAACGGACAACCTTCTTTTTCTGCACCGGGATATACCCAAGCAGGTTCTGTTTTAGTGACAGATGCCAATGGATTAGAATTAATGAATATTTCAGGCGATTGGGGCTCAATGCAATCAGTTGACTTTGAGGTTTCCCAAGGATTAGGAATCGATTCTGAAATCAATCCATTTCTTTCCTTATTTCCTAATCCATCTTCTTCCAAAGCATCTTTAAAAGTTAATTTATTAGAGACAGAAGAAATTTATATCCAAGTAATCAATATCTTCGGACAGTCAATTTTTGTCTATCATAAGGTTTTGTCTGAGGGAATACATGAGGTTGATATCCCTTTGATGTATTGGGATTCTGGAATTTATTTTGTTGAAATGAATTTGGGTGGTCATTCTCAAACACAAAAATTGATTGTAACGGACTAATTTCATGTAATCTGATCTATACTTAATAAGTATTGGTATATTATTTGTAGAATAAATTAAAAACTAACAATTATGAAAAATTATTTACTTACATTTCTTTCTCTAATTAGCTTGACAGTATTTTCGCAGTCTCTGTCTATTGAGCCTCAGGAATATTATTTCTCCCCTTTTGGAGAACTATGTAATGCTGATTTAGATATTACCAACCTGAGCACTCAAGATGTAAGTGTTCATGTTACTAGATCTGTAATTACAGATGTATCGAATTATTTCTGTTGGGGAATCACATGTTATCCACCAAATAGCGATGCAATATTTACCTCAAGTAATCCTTTATTAATTCCAGCCGGTGAGACTCTTACTGGTGCTAATTCTTTTAAAGGCACTGTAAATAATTTGCCTGAAGAATCTAGTTTATCGATTAACTATTGTTTTTGGATAGAAGGTAGTCCAGAAGATGAGGTTTGTACAGATTTAATCTATACAAATAAAGATATGTACGTCTCTTCGTCTGATATTTCTTTTATTCCAGAAATTTTCCCAAACCCAGCATTCAATCAGCTGAAAATAAAAGTAAAAGATGGTGTTGAATCTGAATTTATCCTGTTCGACATGCTCGGGAATAAAGTACTTCACAAAAAGATGCAAATCTCTTCAGTTATTAATATAAGTTCACTCGAATCTGGGATTTATTTCTATTCTTTTAATGTCCAGGGAGAAGATTCTGAGGTTCAAAAGCTAGTTGTCTCACATTAGCCAATTACATGAAATACTAACCATGAAATGTTTATTGCTTCCTATTTTTGTTGTGTTTAGTTTGAATATTTCATCACAGTCTCTATCAATTAATCCCCAAACATCCTACTATGCTCAAATGGGTGAGACTTGTACCGCTAATTTTAATGTTACTAATCTAAGTAATGAAGATCTTAATGTCGTAGTATCTAGGTCCATGCCTGACTATGATATTACTACCTATTTTTGTTGGGGTCCTACTTGTTATACTCCATCTTCAGATATTTCAACCACTTCTATAACGATTCCTGCAGGACAAAGTTTTGGAGGATTTACTGGATATGTCCAGGGTATACCAGAAGCATCTACTTTTTTGATTAATTATTGTTTTTATCCTGAAGACGACCCTTTAGAAAGAGTTTGTGCTGATGTGAACTTTACATCTATATCCCTGTCTATTCTCGAGCCAGAAACTATGAAATTATTCCCCAATCCCGCTATAGATTATTTATATGTTGAAGGCCAAGGATACTTCGATTTTATACTGTATGACATAGTTGGGAATTTGGTACTCTCAGAAATTTTAGTTGGGAAAAGTCGTTTTGATATTTCTGATTTTGAGCCTGGAATATATTATTATTCTTTTGGAAGTTTAGGCATAAAATATGAAGTTAAAAAGCTAGTTATTGTTCATTAATTCCAAGATAATTTATTTTAAGAAGCCTTTGGCTCTTTTTTTTCCTCAAATCACTCTAATTCGAACACAATACTTACTTTTGCTTATACTCAAACCAAATCCTTATGAAGGTATCATATAGCTGGATCAAAGAATATATAAATGTGGACCTAAGTCCTGAAGACTGTGCGAAAGTTCTTACCGATACTGGATTAGAGGTAGAAGGAATTAGTGAGTATGAACATGTTAAAGGTGGTCTTAAAGGCTTACTTGTTGGTGAGGTAATTACCTGCGAAGCTCATCCAAATGCCGACCGATTGAACAAAACTAAGGTAGATATAGGTTCTGAAGTTCTTGATATTGTTTGTGGTGCACCAAATGTAGCTAAAGGATTAAAAGTAGTTGTAGCCCCTGTAGGAACTGTCTTGTGGGATGGCGATGGGAATTCATTTAAGATTAAAAAAGGAAAGATAAGAGGTGAATCGTCTATTGGAATGATTTGTGGTGCTGACGAAATAGGAATGGGTGAAGCCAATAATAGCATAATTGTTTTAGATACCAAGGCTGAAGTAGGTTCACTAGTTAGCTCTCATTTCAATCTAGAATCGGATACTGTTTTTGATATTGGTTTAACCCCAAATCGTTCAGATGCGATGGGGCATATGGGGGTAGCTCTAGATCTTAGAGCAGGATTGGCTGCTCAAGGAAATAAACTAAATCTTTGTTCGCCCTCTGTGGATGCATTTAAATTAGATCGTATTGAACGATCTATAGAGGTCGTCGTAGATGATTTTGTTGCATGTCCTAGATATGCTGGTATATGTATTTCTGGACTTACTGTGAAAGAATCTCCTGAGTGGATTCGAAGAAGATTACTCGCAATAGGCATTACTCCCCAAAATAATCTTATCGATATTACCAATTATGTTTTGCATGAGTCTGGAAACCCCCTACATGTATATGATGCAGACAAGATTAAGGGAAATAAGATTGTAGTTAAAAAGTTTTCTAAAGACACTAAGTTTACGACTCTTGACAAGGTAGAACGAAATTTGCATTCAGATGATTTAATGATTTGCGATGAGGAATCGGCTATTTGTTTGGCTGGAGTTTTCGGAGGTTTAAAATCTGGAGTATCAGAAAATACTACATCTATATTTTTAGAATCGGCATTTTTTAATCCAGTATCCATTAGAAAGAGTGCTAAACGGCATGGATTAAATACTGATGCTTCTTTTCGATTTGAACGATCGGTTAATCCAGATAGCGTAGTTTGGTCATTGAAGCGAGCTTCACTTCTAATACAAGAGATCGCTGGAGGGTATTTGAGCTCTGAATTAATTGATATATATCCTGAGCCAATTGTTGCCTTCGAAATTCAATTTTCATATAAAAAATGTAACGAACTTATTGGAGAAGTACTAGACCGCGATTCCATCAAAGAGATTCTTCATAATTTGGAGATAAAAATATTAGAAGAAAGTGAAGATACCCTCATGTTATCTGTTCCTCCTTACAGAGCAGATGTCCAAAGAGAGGTTGATGTAATCGAAGAAGTATTAAGGATTTACGGCTATAATAATATTTCGATGTCAGGAAGAATTAATGCCTCCTTGTCAATAGTATCTAAGCCTGATAACCAAATGATTCAGGAAAAAATTTCCAATTTATTAAGTGATAATGGTTTTTATGAGGCCATGTGTAATTCGCTAATAAAAAAATCTCATACCGAAGAATCACAGGTATTCAAACCAGAATCACAAGTTGTGATTTTAAATCCGCTTAGTCAAGATCTAAATGTCCTTCGACAATCTCTTATTTTTGGAGGTTTGGATAGCATCGCTTTCAATTTGAATAGAAAATCTGCAGATGTATTTTTGTATGAATTTGGAAAAATTTACAACCGCTACGAGGATAAATTTATTGAAGAACAGCAATTAGCTCTTTGGATGACCGGAAAAAAACAAGAAGAAAATTGGAATGTTGGGTCACAGAATGTAGATTTCTTTTTTATGAAGGGGATAGTAGAAAAACTCCTACAAAAGTTAGGTATTCAGCGTGGAATATCCTTGAATCCTTCTAAATCTGATTTTTTTCAAGAAGGAATTAATTTTAAGGTACGCAAGAAAAAAATTGCTGAAATAGGTTTGTTGAAAAAGAGATTGCTGAAAAAAAATGGAATTAAGCAAGATGTCTTTTACGCACAATTGAACTGGGATTTAATTATTGAGATGAGTAAAGATCAAAAGATTAAACATAAAGCTGTTTCCAAATTCCCATCGGTGCGCAGAGATTTAGCTCTGTTATTAAACAAAGAAGTCTCTTTTTCGGAAATAGAAAATATTGCTTTCCGAACCGAAAAGCATCTTCTCAAAGAAGTCAAGCTTTTTGATGTTTATCAAGGAACTAAATTAGCAGCAGAAAAAAAATCATATGCTCTTAGTTTTACTTTTAGAGATGAAGACAAAACGTTGGTAGATAAAGTAGTAGATAAATCCATATTGCAAATATTTAAATCTTTGGAGCAACAGCTGAGTGCTGAACTTCGAGACGGTGTCTTATAGATTGACAGAACAGAATGATTATCTTATAATGTAAGTATTTATGGAAGAGAAAAATGTAAATTGTTCATTTTGCGGTCGCTCTAAGCAAGAGACTGATGTTTTAATTGCCGGTACCACAGGTCATATATGTAACCTATGTATTACCCAAGCTCACGAAATTATTTTGGAAGAAACCGAACACAATGAAAAAGAAGTTCTGGCCAAAGAATTTACTATTCAAAAGCCAATTGAAATAAAAGAACATTTAGATCTTTTTGTGATTGGTCAGGATCAAGCCAAAAAAGTTCTTTCTGTTTCGGTATATAATCATTATAAGCGAATACTTCAGGAACGAAATTCAGACGAGGAGGTAGAAATTGAAAAGTCTAATATAATGATGGTTGGTAAAACTGGGACTGGAAAAACTCTTCTAGCTCGTTCTATTGCAAAAATGCTAAACGTTCCATTTACAATTGTGGATGCTACAGTACTAACTGAAGCAGGATATGTTGGGGAAGATGTGGAAGGTATTTTATCTCGCTTACTTCAAGCATGTGATTTTGATGTAGATCTCGCTGAACGTGGGATTATATTTATTGATGAAATTGATAAGATTGCCAGAAAGAGTGACAATCCGTCTATCACAAGAGATGTCTCAGGAGAAGGAGTTCAGCAAGCAATGTTGAAGCTATTGGAGGGTACAGTTGTCAATGTTCCTCCTCAAGGAGGAAGGAAGCATCCAGATCAAAAATATATAAAAGTCGACACAAAAAATATTTTGTTTATCTGCGGTGGAGCTTTTGATGGAATCGAAAGACATATTCGTAATAGAATGAATACCAACGCATTAGGCTTTGGTAATGCGGCTGAAGACCAGATAGATGAAGAAAATATACTTAAGTACATTAACCCCCAAGATGTCAAAAGTTTTGGAATTATTCCAGAGCTCATCGGAAGACTACCTGTTTTAACACATCTTGATCCACTTGATAAAAAGGCTTTGAGAAATATACTTACAGAGCCTAAAAATTCGATTATTAAGCAATACAGAAAATTATTTGAAATAGATGATATAGTACTTAAGATTGACGATGAAGTATATGATTACATCGTCAGTCAGGCAGATAATTTTGGCCTTGGAGCAAGAGGTCTTCGTTCTATCTGTGAGGCAATTATGGTTGATGCCATGTTTGAATTGCCCTCTTCTAACGAAAAAGAATTTCATGTTAGCCTTACCTATGCCAAGGAAAAGCTATCAAAAAATCAACTTAGACAGCTTCGTGCCGTTAGTTAATCTTCGAATATGAATCATAAGGTTCTAATTAGTTTGGGTTCAAATATGGGGAATCGAGAGGAGAATATCAATCAAGCCATTTATTCTATTAAATTAGGTTTAGGGACTGTTTTGGCTCAGTCTCCCATGTATGAAAGCGCGTCTTGGGGATATGATGACTCAAGCTACCTAAATAATGCACTGTGTTTATCTACATCGCTAGAACCCCTAAAGTTGATGGATGCTCTATTGCATATTGAGTTGATTCAAGGTCGAGAACGAAATCATAACCATGGTTATGAGGCAAGAACAATAGATATAGATGTAATTCTTATTGAGGGTTTAGTTATAAATCATCCCAAATTAAAAGTTCCACATCCACGAATGCATTTGAGACGATTTGTTTTAAAGCCAGGAGCTGACATTGCTCCAGATTGGATTCACGAATTGAAAAGTCAAAGTTTGGCAGAATTATTAATTGAATGTAAAGACGATTCTAAAATAATGCAAGTTGGATAAATACCCTTACCTAGTTGTTGAAGGAAATATAGGTTCAGGTAAAACTAGCCTAGTTAAGCTGCTTAGTTCGCATCTAAAAGCTCATACTTTTTATGAAGAATTTTCTGACAATCCTTTTCTTCCTAAATTTTATACCCAGCCAGATAAATATGCGTTCCCACTGGAATTGTCTTTTCTTGCAGAAAGATACCAACAGTTAAAAGCCGAGTTAAATACCAAGGATTTGTTTCATAGCAATATTATTTCGGATTACTATTTTTATAAATCATTAATTTTTGCTCAAATCAATTTGAAGGAAGATGAATATCTACTTTATAAAAAATTGTTTCTCATTATTCATAGCCAGCTCCCAGAGCCAAATTTGTTAGTTTATCTATATTCAGATATCGACCGATTAAAGAAAAATATTTTAGGTAGGGGGCGTTACTATGAAAAAGATATTTCTGAAGCATATTTATCAAAAATTAATAAGGGATATTTTAACTTTTTAAATCAGCAAAACAAATTCCCAGTATTAGTTATAAATGTCACAAATATTGATTTTGTGAACCAAAAAGAAGATCTTAATAAGATTCTTACATCTTTAAACGAAACTTATGCAAAAGGAGTCCATCAAATTGACTTATAATTGAATACAATTTTTTACATTTGCTGAATTAAGCGTATATTAGTTTATCATTAACTCTATTTATAAGAAATTTACTTTAAAAATTAAAACATGATTAAATTAAGGAAATTAGCATTTGCATCTTTGTTTTTAGGATTCAGTGTTTTTGCACAAGACTCGGGTTTAAAAGGAATGCTTTTGAACGATGCTTCTTTTGGAGTCAATGTCGGTAGCTATAGTTTTACAAGTACCCCTTCCGATATCGGTATGGGTTTTGCTGTGAATTACACTAAAAATTTCAGTTCTGCATTCGGATTACAAGTATCTTATGTTTCTGGAATGTTAACAGATGGTGCTGAGGAAGCTACTGAAATGAACTTCACAGGTCTTGGCTTAAATGGAATTTTGAATATTTCTAATCTTTCAGTGAACAAAGGCGAAGATTGCAAATCAGTCTATTATGCCAGCTTTGGATTCGCTTCTTTAACAGATGATGCTAATTCAGAGACTCATTTTAGCCCAAGAACCGGATTAGGAATGAAAACTAACCTGAAGAATAATATAGATTTAGATTTATCATTTGTCTATGGAACTGGAAGTATTGGAGACTATGTGATGCCTTCTCTTGGTTTAAATTATAGATTTATGAAGAAAGAAGTGTCTGCAGAATGGAACAACCCATTAGAGGCCATGTATGGAGATATTGCATCTGTAAAATCAGACCTAGAAGGTTTATCTGTTGATACCGATGGAGATGGAGTCTCTGATGCTTTCGATACAGAAAGAAACACTCCTAGTGGAGTAGCTGTGGATGGAAAGGGGAATGCATTAGATGTAGATATGGATGGTATTGCAGATTACGCTGACGAAGATCCATTTACCCCCCGTGGCGTCCAAGTGGATGCTAATGGACGCGAGTTAGATAGCGACAAAGACGGAGTAGCTAATTCGATAGATATTGAACCAAATACTGATGCCGGTGCCACGGTGAATTTTCAAGGTAAAGAAATACGAGGTGCAAAAGGTGCTTTCATGCCTGCGATTTATTTTGACTTTAATTCCTCTAAAGTTTCTTATGCCAACTACGAAAGACTTGCTGCTGTTGCAGCTTTATTGCAAGCAAATCCTAATTATAAATTACTAGTGATTGGCTACGCAGATTCTGTGGGTAATTCATCAAATAACAATAAAATTGCTTTAAGAAGAGCTAATGCTGTTGTTGAAGCACTTAATACTATGTTTAGTATTGATGCATCTCGTCTGACTGCAGAGTCTAAAGGAGAAGATGCTCCATTAGCCAACGAATCAATGAAAGTGACTGAAACAACTGCTGATGGTCAACTGATATCAAACAGCCTTACTCGAATGAATAGACGTGTTGAGTTTGTGATTGACTAAATTTATATCAAAAATATTAAGCTACAAAAAATCCCTTTCGTTATCGAAAGGGATTTTTTGTAGCTTAATATTTTTGATATCTCTTGAAAAAGTCCCAAATGAGAATGCCTGCACTGACAGAAATATTCAAAGAATGTTTTGTTCCTAATTGTGGGATTTCAATGCATTGATCACACATGTCTACCACAGCTTGCTGAACACCCCTAACTTCATTTCCAAACACTAGCGCTATTTTTTCTTTGCTAGACTGCTGATACGAGGTAAGAGAAATACTGTTTTCCGCTTGCTCAACTGCAATACAGGTATACCCTTTATTTTTAAGATTTTGTACGCAATTCAAACTTTCTTCAACATACTCCCATTCTACCGAATCTGTAGCTCCCAGGGCAGTCTTGTGAATTTCTCTTTGAGGGGGCTGTGCGGAAATACCACAAAGAAATATTTTTTCAATCAAGAAAGCATCGGCTGTTCGAAATACTGATCCGATATTATTGAGACTACGAATATTATCTAATATGATCACTAGGGGAAGTTTAGAGGCTTTTTTAAAGTCTTCTAAACTCAGTCGATTTAGTTCACTATTTTTCAGTTTTCGCATCAGTGTGTCAGGCAGAATTAATATCTTAGTCTATCATTCAAATTAATGGCAACTTAATCATTATAAAATAAATTCCCTTGGCAAAAGAAGTCAAAAAGAAGAAAGAAACCCCTTTGATGATGCAATACAATGCTATTAAGTCAAAGTATCCCGACGCCGTACTGTTATTTCGGGTGGGAGATTTCTATGAGACTTTCGGTGAAGACGCCGTCAAGGCCGCTCGAATTTTAGGTATTGTATTAACGAACCGAGCTAACGGTAGCTCTAAAATTGAATTGGCTGGTTTTCCTCACCATTCCCTTGATACTTATTTGCCTAAGTTGGTTCGTTCAGGATGTAGAGTGGCAATCTGCGATCAGTTGGAAGACCCAAAGAAAACTAAAACTATTGTAAAGAGAGGGGTTACCGAATTAGTTACTCCAGGGGTTTCGTATAATGATAAAACTCTTGATCAAAGATCGAATAATTTTTTGGCCTCTCTACATATTCAAAAGAACCAAATTGGAATTGCATTCTTAGATGTTTCCACAGGTGAGTTTCTTGCTGCTCAAGGAAATTGGGAGTACATAAACAAGTTATTGCAAAGTTTTTCGCCTTCCGAGATTGTTTACGAGAAGCAATACAAAAGTCAATACAAAGAGCGGTTTGCAGATAGCTTCTTTAGTTTTGCACTAGACAGTTGGGTTTTTACTGAAACCTATACCCAGGAAATATTGCTAAATCATTTTGGAACTCAATCTCTAAAAGGTTTCGGTGTTGAAGAACTAGATTTAGGAATTATTGCTGCCGGAGCCGCACTTCATTACCTCAATGAAACTCAGCATAATAAGGTGAGCCATATCACACACATCAATCGAATTTCAGAGGATAGCTATGTGTGGATGGACCATTTTACAATTCGTAATTTAGAAATTATTCAAGCTAATGGCATGCAGGGTGTTTCTTTACTTGATGTTTTGGATAAAACTATTTCGCCGATGGGTTCAAGAGCTCTTAGAAGATGGATAGTTCTTCCTTTGAAGGATAAGGAAGCCATTCAAGACCGTTTAAATATTGTAGATTGCTTATCTCGAGACAGTCAAATGGGAGAAGATCTTGCCCATGAAATTATAAAAATAGGCGACCTTGAAAGACTTATTTCTAAAGTCGCTACTGGGCGAATATGTCCGCGAGAAGTAGTGCAGTTGAAACGTGCCTTAATTGCTTTGGTTCCCATAGCTGAATTATGTTCTACATCTGGTAATAAAAGTTTGGAAGATTTGGCATCAAAGATTGATCCTTGTATTTCCATTAGAGAGAAAATTGAACAAACCCTGAAAGAGGATGCTCCTGTTCAGATTTTAAAGGGAAATGTTATTGCCCAAGGAGTTTCCAAAGAATTAGATGATTTGAGACATTTGTCTAGCTCTGCCAAAGATTATTTGGAGCAAATTCGAGTGCGAGAATCAAAACTTACCGGAATTCCGTCTCTAAAAATATCTTTTAACAATGTATTTGGCTATTTCTTGGAAGTCCGAAATTCCCACAAGGATAAAGTTCCAGAAGAATGGATTCGTAAGCAAACACTTGTCAATGCAGAAAGATATATTACAGAAGAGCTAAAAGAATTAGAGGTTAAAATACTCAGTGCTGCCGAAAAAATACTTGCTTTAGAGGATTCTCTTTTTGAGGCACTTGTCTTTTCATTGATGGAGGTGGTTCCCAAAGTTCAAAGAAATTCTCGGTTGATTGCTCGTTTGGATGTTTTACTATCCTTTTCAAAGTCAGCTATCGAAAATGGATATGTGAAGCCAGAACTCAATGATAGCTTTGTACTTAATATTAAAGACGGAAGACATCCAGTGATTGAGAAGCAGCTCCCTCCGGGAGAGTCTTATATTTCTAATGATGTGTATTTAGACAAAAATACCCAGCAAATTATTATGATTACCGGACCAAATATGTCAGGAAAATCTGCTATTCTGAGACAAACTGCTTTGATAGTTCTTATGGCACAAATGGGTTCTTTTGTCCCTGCTAAGTCAGCTTCTTTAGGTATATCACATAAAATATTTACTCGTGTGGGTGCTTCTGATAATATTTCTTCTGGAGAATCTACTTTCATGGTAGAAATGAATGAAACTGCAAGTATTCTTAATAATATATGTGATCGTAGTTTGATTTTGTTAGACGAAATAGGAAGAGGAACAAGTACTTACGACGGTATTTCAATCGCATGGGCAATAGCAGAATATCTTCACGAAAGTCGGAGTAAAGCAAAGACATTATTTGCGACTCATTACCACGAGCTGAACGAGATGTCCGATAGCTTTGACCGTATTAAAAACTATAATGTTTCTGTGAAAGAAGTGGGAAAAAAAATACTTTTTTTGCGCAAACTAATGCCCGGAGGCTCTGCTCATAGTTTTGGGATTCATGTGGCAAAGATGGCAGGTATGCCAAGTCAATTAATTAGAAGAGCTAATGAGATGCTCTCGAAACTTGAGAAATCACATTCTTCTGAGGCACTGAGTGGAAAGGTGAAATCGATGGCTATTGACCCAGATTTGCAGTTGAGTTTTTTTCAATTAGATGATCCAATTTTAGAACAAGTCAAAGACGAAATTATTCGGACTGACATCAATACTTTAACTCCTGTAGAAGCATTGATTAAACTAAATGAAATCAAGAAAATGATAGGTGCATAACGACTGTCTAATGGGTTGTTAAAATATCACTCATTTGTTTTGATGTCTATGAAAAGTACCTATATTTGCAACCTCTTCTAAACAGAGTAATTTGCGAGTGTAGCTCAGGGGTAGAGCATCACCTTGCCAAGGTGAGGG
>TARA_B110000444_G_C18851524_1_pt1 | contig 12701 bp, 11 predicted proteins | sample TARA_B110000444 | Tara Oceans TARA_B110000444 (sample SAMEA4398370) | marine metagenome | biome: Polar Biome; feature: [SRF] surface water layer (ENVO:00010504); material: water (ENVO:00002006), including particulate matter (ENVO:01000060) such as... | depth 5 m | reverse complement strand
AGAATATCAGATTTCGGCTCTGACGGTTGGAGGTTCGAATCCTCTCTACCTCACTAAAATTGTTACTCAAGGTTCTTTTTTTCACCCTTTGAGTTTTTTTATCTAAAATATGCTGATTACTTAAATATAATTTTTTGATTCTCTTTGGACAATTTTTTTAGAAATTATTTTGAAGGTGTAAAGGCTGAAACTTTTGTGAATACACAATAAGTTATAAAAAACAACAAAATTATTATTATTTCAAGATTTACAAGGTAAATTGGCCATTCACCAATAATTAAAAGATTATTTACTTTTGGCGGAGAATTTACGTACATATAATTGGATTTCAAAAATGAATTCAATGGAATAAAGATTAGACCAATTATAGTTAGATAAATAACTGATCTCAACCAAGATAATCTTCGTAATTTAAAATTTAAATAATAATACAGATAAAGAGGAATTATTATGATTAGTCCATGACTTATAAAATATATAATATATTGAGTTAAGCTTCCGTCATAATCATTTAATTGGGGAGTAATTATTGCTACAGCCCCACCTATGACCCCCCCGTAGAAGTTAAATTCAAATAGATCTTTATTGGAACGAATTAACAAAATGAAAATAGAAATTATTCCATTTATACTACATAAATGTAATGGAAGATGTTCTTTTATATTCCAAATATCATGAAACAACAGATAAAAAAAATGAAATATTGTAATTAAAAACAAAACAAAACACAATAATTTTACAATTAACAGATTGTGTTTGTGGCTTAAACATTTACCAATAGTTAAAAATAATATGATAAAAGATGCAGATATTAAAATGTTGGTTATCCATTCATTTGATAAAAATTCAATGGTGTAAGCGTCTATTAATAACACTAATTAACAATTGACGTGAGGTTGCGAATTGTATTTACTGGATTGTTTGATTTGAAGATGTAACTACCAGCAACAAGAATATTCGCTCCAGACTCAATTAATTTAACTGCATTTTGATCAGTTACTCCTCCATCAATTTCAATATTAGCATTTGACTTTTTTAATTCAATTAGTTTTTTCAACTGATGAATTTTTTCAAATGTATTTTCAATAAATATTTGACCTCCAAATCCAGGATTTACACTCATCAGACATACTAAATCAATTTCATTTATTATAGAATCCAAAACATTAACTGGAGTGTGAGGATTCAGTGCAACCCCAGCTTTCATTCCATTATTTTTGATTTCTTGGATTGTTCTGTGAAGATGATTGCATACCTCATAATGAACCGTTAAAATCTCTGCATTATGATTTGCGAATGTTTTAATGTATTTATCAGGCTCAACAATCATTAAGTGAACATCGAGAGGTTTAGTAGCATATTTATTTATTGAATCAAGTATAGGCATACCAAACGAAATATTTGGAACAAAAACACCATCCATTATATCAATATGAAACCAATCGGCATCACTCTCATTAATCATTTTGCAATCTCTTTGCAGATTACCAAAATCGGCTGCAAGAATAGATGGAGCTATGAGGTTTTTCATGATTTTTTTTATCCAAGATAAGTTTTTAAAATTTTACTTCTTGAAGTGTGTTTGAGACGTCTTATAGCTTTTTCTTTAATTTGTCTTACCCTTTCTCTGGTTAAATCAAAAGTTTCACCTATCTCTTCTAATGTCATAGCGTGTTGATTCCCTAGGCCAAAGTACAATCTAACCACATCTGCTTCTCTAGGTGTTAATGTTTCAAGAGCACGCTCAATTTCTGTGCGTAATGATTCATGAAGAAGGGCTCTGTCTGGGTTGGGAGACTCTCCAATATTTAGAACGTCATATAAGTTAGAATCCTCACCTTCTACCAAAGGAGCATCCATAGAAACATGACGCCCTGAGTTTTTTAATGATTCCTTAACATCATTTATAGTCATATCAAGTTCCTTCGCAATCTCTTCCGGAGAAGGTTGACGTTCGTGGGCCTGCTCTAAGAATGCATAAGTTTTATTAATTTTATTAATTGAACCAATTTTATTTAAGGGTAATCTTACTATCCTTGATTGTTCGGCAAGAGCCTGAAGAATTGACTGACGTATCCACCAAACAGCATAAGAAATAAATTTAAAACCTCGAGTTTCATCAAATCTTTGAGCGGCTTTTATTAATCCTAGATTACCCTCATTTATAAGATCTGGAAGGGTCAATCCTTGATTTTGATATTGTTTTGCTACTGAGACAACAAAACGTAAATTAGCTTTTGTAAGTTTTTCCAAGGCAAGTTGATCACCAGCTTTTATTCTTTGGGCTAATTCAACTTCTTCTTCGGCAGTTATTAGATCTACTTTGCCAATTTCTTGAAGATATTTATCTAAAGAAGCGGTTTCTCTGTTGGTGACTTGTTTTGTTATTTTTAATTGTCTCATATTATAATTTATGTTATACTTTTTTATACGTAATAATCATATAAAGGTTTCATTAAACAAAAAAAATCTCCATAAAATGGAGATTTTTTGAATAAACAAGTTAAAAAGATTTTACTCTTTTCTTTGAGGTCGATCTAATAGCGCTTTTCTTGAAACTTTCTCTTTTCTTGTTCGAGGGTCAACTCCAAAATATTTGACTTCTAAAATATCACCAAGTTTCAGAACATCACCTACATTTTCAGTCCTTTCCCACGCAATTTCACTTACATGAAGTAAAACCTCATTTCCAGGGGCATCATTATACTCAACAACAGCTCCAAAATCTAAAATCTTAATAACCTTAACTGAATAAGTATCTCCTTTAACTGGTTTGAATAGCAAAGAATCTATTTTAGTTAATACAGATTCAATTCCTTCTTGATTAGTTCCAAGAATTTCAACAATTCCTTCTTCAGTTTCAGGATCTTCATTAATAACTATTGTACAGCCTGTCACTTTTTGAAGTTCCTGAATAACTTTACCTCCTGGCCCAATAAAAGGACCTATATATTCGTTAGGTATTCTTCTAGTGACCATTTTAGGTGAATGTGATTTAACATCAATATTAGGTTTTTCAATCGTTTCAGTAATTTTATTTATAATATGGAGCCTTCCATCTTTAGCTTGCTTTAATGCTTTCACTAATATCTCGTATGGAAGTCCTTTAATTTTAATATCCATCTGGCATGCAGTAATACCATCCGATGTCCCAGTAACTTTAAAATCCATATCACCTAGATGATCTTCATCACCTAATATATCACTTAAAACAGCATATCTATCTCCATCTGAAATTAGTCCCATTGCAATACCAGAAACAGGTCTTTTAATTTGAACACCTGCATCCATTAATGCCATTGTCCCTGAACAGACAGTTGCCATCGAGGACGAACCGTTTGATTCTAAAACTTCACTAACAACCCTAACGGTATAAGGACAATCATCAGGAATCATTCCTTTTAAACCTCTTTGAGCTAAATTTCCATGACCAACTTCTCTACGAGATGTTCCTCTTAAAGGACGGGCTTCACCAGTACAAAAAGGTGGGAAGTTATAATGTAAATAGAAATTTTCCTCACCTTCATAAGAAGGCATATCAATTTTATTTGAATCTCTTGATGTTCCCAGAGTTACTGTTGCTAAAGCTTGAGTTTCTCCTCTTGTAAAGATTGCAGATCCATGAGTAGAAGGTAAGTAGTCTACTTCACACCAAATGGGTCTAATTTCATCTGTCTTACGACCATCCAAACGAACTCCTTCGCTTAATGTCAATTCACGAATAGCTTCTTTTTCAGTTTTTCTGTAATATCCTCCAATTAAGTGTCCAAATTCATCAATTTCTTCATCAGAAAATGAAGATTTAACCTCCTCTTTAATTTCTGCAAATGCAGTACTTCGTTCTGATTTAGAAGTCCCCTTTTTAGCAATTGCATAACATTTTTCATAAGCCATCTCATGAATGCGTTTTTCTAAATCTTCATTTGTCTCAACACTATCGTATTCACGAACTTCTTTTCTTCCAAAAGCTTCAGCTAACCGTAATTGAGCATCAACTTGTACTTTAATAGCTTCGTGAGCAAATTTTATAGCATCAGCCATTTCTTCTTCAGAAATTTCTTTCATTTCTCCCTCTACCATCATAACTGAATCAGCAGAAGCTCCAATCATCATATCAAGATCAGAATCTGCTAATTGGGCACGAGACGGGTTAATGATAAAGTCACCATTTACTCTGGCTACTCGAGCTTCAGATATTGCACATTCAAAAGGGAAATCACTTAATTGAATTGCTGCAGAAGCAGCTAACCCCGCTAACGCATCAGGCATAACTTCATCATCGTGAGACATAAGTTGGATCATTACTTGAGTTTCTGCATGATAATCTTTGGGAAATAGTGGGCGTAATACTCGGTCGACTAATCGCATTGTTAAAACTTCACCATCACTTGGTCTAGCTTCTCTTTTAAAAAAACCACCAGGATAACGTCCAGCTGCTGCAAATTTTTCACGGTAATCAACTGTTAGTGGTAAAAAATCTACATCTGATTGTTTGTAGTTAGATACAACTGTACATAACAACATAGCTTTACCCATTTGAACAACAACTGAGCCATGAGCTTGTTTTGCTAACTTACCGGTCTCTATTGATATTATACGTCCGTCTGGAAGTTTAACTTCTTCTTTATATATTTTTGGTTTCATTTTTCAAGGTTTTAATTAAGTGTTGTGTGTTATGCAACCAATGAAAAACTAAGGTGAAAAACCATTTAATTTTGGATTTATTTTCGTATTCCTAACTCTTTTATTAAAGAACGATATTTTTCAATATCTTTTGATTTTAAATAATCTAAAAGATTTCTTCTTTTACCTACTAAACCAACTAATGATCTCTCGGTATTAAAATCTTTTCTATTATTTTTTAAATGATTGGATAAATGGTTTATTCTGTGTGAGAAAAGGGCAATTTGTCCCTCTGTTGACCCAGTATTGGATTTAGATTTTCCATATTTATTGAAAATCTCTTCTTTTATTTCTTTTGTTAAATACATGCCAATATTATTTAAATGATTTTTATGTATGCTTAAAGCAGATCGCGAATATAAATATTTTAAAATTAAGAATTTAAAATTATTCTCTAATTTTTTGATTAAGAATTAGATCTATATATTTATTTACTTCGTTTTTTATGTTACTTCTGTGAACTATGAAGTCTAAAAAACCTTTTTCTTTAAGGAATTCACTTGTTTGAAATCCATCCGGAAGGTCCTTACCTGTCGTATCTTTAACAACTCTTGGTCCAGCAAATGCAATTAGGGCTTTGGGTTCAGCTATATTTATATCTCCCAACATTGCAAAAGAAGCTGTAGTTCCTCCAGTAGTTGGATCTGTACACAATGAAATGAAAGGTAATTTAGCTTCAGCCAAGTGTGCTAATTTCGCGGATGTTTTTGCCATTTGCATTAAAGAGGTTGCGGATTCCATCATTCTAGCTCCACCAGATTTAGAAATTATTAGCAAGGGAAGTGAGTTTTCTATACAATAATCAGTAGCCCTAGCAATTTTTTCACCAACAACAGAACCCATTGACCCACCGATAAAAGCAAAATCCATGCATGAAACTACCAGCTCTTTACCTTTTGATAATCCTACAGCAGTTCTAATAGCATCATTAAGATTAGTTTTTTTCTGAACATCTTTTATTCGATCTTTATATTTTTTATTATCTATAAAATTTAAAAAATCTTTTGGTTTTAGGTTTTTATCTAGTTCTGTGAATTCATTTTCATCAAAAATAATTTCGAAATACTCTTTACTTCCAATATGAACATGGTAATCGTCTTCAGGACTTACATAAAAGTTTTCAGCTAATTGCTGAGTTTCAACGATTTTACCTGATGGGGTTTTATACCATAAACCTTTTGGAATATCTTTTTTTTCCTCAGTTTTGGTAAGAATTCCTTTTTCACTTCTTTTAAACCAACTCATAATAATTTATAATTAATCTAATGTATTAACATTATTTAAATCTTCAAAAGCTTTCTCTAACCTAACTCGTAATGTTTCTTCTCCTAACCTCAGCCATTTTCTTGGATCATAATGTTTTTTATTTGGCTCATCTGCTCCATCGGGATTTCCTATTTGCGAACGAATATATTCTACATTTTCAGTCATATAATCTCTAATCCCCTCAGTAAAAGCAAACTGCAAATCAGTATCTATATTCATTTTAATTACACCATAACCAATAGATTCTTTAATTTGTCTTGAAGAAGAACCAGACCCTCCGTGAAAAACAAAGTCAACAGTATTTTCAGGAAGATTATATTTTTTTGAAATGTATTCTTGCGATTTTTTTAAAATTTTTGGAGTTAATTTAACATTTCCAGGTTTATAAACCCCATGAACATTTCCAAAAGCTGCTGCTATTGTAAATTGAGAACTTACTTTTCTTAATTCTTCAAACGCATATGAAACTTCTTCAGGTTGTGTGTAGAGTTTAGATACATCAACTTCACTATTATCAACTCCATCTTCTTCTCCCCCAGTAATTCCTAATTCTATTTCAAGAGTCATGCCCAAAGGTTTCATTCTTTTGAGATAAGATTTGCATATTTTTATATTTTCTTCTATTGGTTCTTCAGATAAATCTATCATGTGAGAGCTAAAAAGAGAGCACCCATTATGTTTGTAATAATCTTCGCTTGCATCAAGAAGACCATCAATCCAGGGTAAAAGTTTTTTTGAGCAATGATCAGTATGAAGAATAATATAAGCTCCATATAATTTAGCTAACTCATGTATATGTTTTGCACCTGCAACTGATCCTGCAATTGCAGCTTTTTGATCTATATTTGAAAGACTTTTACCTGCATTAAAACAAGCACCTCCATTAGAAAATTGAATTATAATTGGACTATTTAATTTTGATGCTGTTTCTAAAACTGTATTTATTGAATTTGATCCAATAACATTTACTGCTGGAATGGCAAAGTTTTTTGTTTTAGCAAATTTAAAAACTTCTTGGACATTTTTTCCAGTAATAACACCAGGAGGGAAGGATAAGTTCATAAATATATTTTTAGTAAAATTATAAATTTAAATTAGAAAGGGTAGTTAATACCAATATTAAATACTGCCTGTTTTAATGAAAACTGGCTTAGCCATCTATTTTGTTTATCAAGAGAAGGATTATAAGTTTTAAATGCGGTATCAAATCTAAAAATAAAAAAATCAAGATCGTATCTTATTCCAAAACCAGAACCTACTGCAATTTCACTTAAGTCGGATAGATTATCAAAAGTAGCTTCTGGATCTTTTATATTATCAGCTATATTCCAAATATTTCCAGCATCTATAAATAATGCTCCTTTTAATGGTCCTAGTAATGGAAATCTATATTCTAAATTAGTTGATATTTTTAAGTTTGCTTCATTAAATTCATTCCTGTTGTTATTAGTTCCAGGCCCAAGTTTATATGCTTTCCATGCCCTATTGTCGTTTGCCCCTCCTGCAAAGTAGGATCTAGAAAAAGGTATATTTGTTGAGTTTCCAGTTGGCAAAGCTATTCCTCCAAAAAATCTAAATGCCAAAATTCGATCTCTTCCAGTTTGAAAATGTTTAATATAATCTATCTCAGTTTTTACATATTGAGATGGTGATACTCCGTTAATAGTATATTTTCCTTCATCATTTTTTTCAGAAGAGAATTCTAATATTCTATTTAAGAAATTTCCAACCCATTCAATTTTCCATTTTAATTGATAAAAATCTTCATCTATTATGCTTTTTTGACTATTTATATTCAAGCTCAACGAAGAACCCAAAATTAAATTATTTGTGGTAAGACGTTGTTTTCTTTCACGTATGCTGTTAACTCTATCTAGATCAGATTGATTATTAAGTTGTAAACCCCCACTCTGAATTTTTTCAATAAAAGAATCTGCCCCATCAGGAATAGTTAGATTTCCATCACTATTCATAAATTGACTGGTATTAACAGTATTTATTGCTATTTCATTTAGCCTATCGTATGAATTTTTATAAACATTAAAATAATTCTCAATATTTTTATTGTTAACAAACTCTAAATCAATAAGTTTAAAACTTATATTTTGTGTTTTTTTTGGACTCCATTTGTAATCATAACTGCTTCCAAAATATTGTTTGTCTAATCCTATGTTTTCTTGAAGAGTTGTTCCAAAAGTTATTTGAGTATTAGGATCCATTTCTCTAGGGATAAACTTCTCAAAAGATATTGGTAAGGGAGAAATAATTTTTGGAAATTTTATTTTAATATCTGCTCCAAGCTCGAATAGATTAAAAAAACGATCATTTTCAATAGCAGAATTTCTTGAAGCTCCGAGAGTACTTTTAATTCTAAAATCTAATATTTCGGTTCCTTTAAAAATATTTCTTATACCTGTATTAATTCCTAAGCCCATTCCCAAATTTTGAATATTTGAATGAGAAATATCAAAATCTATCCCTAATGAAAATCTCTCTTTGGGAGTCAAAAAAATAGAAGCAATTAGTGTGGTGTCTGAATTTGCCTCGTATGTTATGCTAGGATATTTAAAATTTCTCAAAGAATTGAAATATCGATAGGTGTTTTCTCTGTCATTATCGCTGTATAGCTCTCCGCTGTTTATGAAAATAGGATCAGTGATTGATTTATTTTTATATTTTAATTTTTCTTTTGAATTAATTTTAAACCCTTTATAAAAGGATTTAAAATCATAATTTAAATTAGTATTATCTAAAGATTCTATATAAATATATATGGAATCAATGGTATGTTTTCTGTAAACTATCTCTTGTAAAGTATCATTAATTCTTTTCCGAATTGGATCGATCTCTATAATAATATTAATCATTTTATCTTGCCCAGTACTATCAATTTTAGCGGTGAATTGAACACTGTTTTGCTGAAGATTGTAAACTCCATTATTTCTATATAATTTTATTAATCTGTTTCTTTCTTTTTCAACTTTTTCAATATTAAATGGATTTCCAGACTTTAAATAGCTTTTATTTAAATTACTTAAAAACAAATCTTTCAATTCATTAGATTTTATTTTATCAATATAGTCTTCAATAATATAAACTTCCTTGGGTTCAACTTTGTATTTTATTTCTTTATTTTTTGTTTTTAAATCATTTATTTCAAAATTTGTTTCTACATCAAAATATCCTTTGTTTTTATAGAATTGATTGAGTCTTTTTACATTTTTCGTAATTAACATACTATCAACCAGGCTTGGCTTTTCCCCATTATTTTTCATCCAAGTATTTAATCCTATAAAATATTTTTCTAGCTGAAATAATTGCTTAGGAGATAAAAACGAACTCAATCTTTCCTTTCTTTTAGGTTTTTTATTTAGCCAATTTTTAAACTCCATATCTGGAAATTCTTTCGATAATTTATATAATTGAAGTTTAAGAGGAATTCCTAAAAAATAGGTGTTTGGTTTTGGTGAAATTAATTGATTAACAGTTTCACTAGATTCTTCTTCGTCATAAATAAATAGTCTGTTTTCAAACAAAAGATTAGAATCTTTTTTTAATAACTTTTCACTACCACAACCTGTAAATATTACTAAAATAAAAAGTATGTAATGTAGTTTTGGCACTATATAGTTCAATTGCATTAAATTTATAATCAAAAATACATTTTTTGAATGGTTACGAAAAGTCTTATTAATCAAATACAAAACCTAAAGAAAAAGAAATTTAGACAAAGGTCAAGTCTTTTTGTTGCAGAGGGTGAAAAAATAGTCAACGAATTAGTTGAAGAAAACTTCTCTTTCTCTTTTTTATTTACTACAGAAAATAATTCAATTTTGCCCGCTAGTGTAATTCTTAAAAATGAAATGCAAAAATTAACTCATTTAAAGAATGCAAGTAATTATCTTGGAGTTTTTAACAGACCTCAATATAAAAATACCAATAGTAATAAATCAAATACAACTATAGTTTTAGATTCAATTTCTGATCCTGGGAATTTTGGAACAATACTAAGAACATGTGATTGGTACGGAATTAAAGATATATTTTGTAGTAAAAATTCCGTTGATTGTTTTAATCCAAAAGTTGTTCAATCTTCAATGGGTTCTATTTCAAGAGTAAGATGTCATTATTTAGAATTACCATTATTTTTAAAATCATCAAAACTCAATATATATGGGGCACATTTAAAAGGAAGTTCAATCTATGATTTGAACTTTAAAACAAAATCAATTTTTGTTTTTGGTAATGAATCTAATGGTATTTCTTCCGAGGTGAATAAGACAATTGATACTCTTATCACAATTCCCAAAAATAATTTAAAGATTGATAGCCTAAATGTCGCTTCCTCTGTTGCTGTTATTTTGGGAGAGAGATTTAGACAGATTTCTTAATTATTCAAATGTAAGATTTATTATAAACCCTCTTGTAAACATATTTTTCAAATTTCCAGTCCATGGACTTGTTAAATCATTATCTTTTATTAGTTCATTCTCCATTGAGAAAATCCCTCTAATTGATGGAGAAAATTTAAAATAATATAAATAAAAATCAAACCCCAAACCCAACTCATAGTTGAAGCTTTTGGGAACTGTTCTGAAAACATTACTCGAATTGTCGTCAGTATTTTTTGAATTACTAGATAAGTTGTAATCAGCAGAAACACCAAAAGTTATGTAGGGCTTAAAATTATTTATTCTTTTTGCACTCATCTTTATGAGTAATGGAATATGAATATAAGTAGATTTCACTTCTCTTAATTGATCATTTTCAGATGTAAAACTTGGCAGACCTGGATACCTTAAATTGCGCTGAGCATAAATTAAACCTGGCTCTATTCTTAAATTAAAAAACTTATTTATTCTAAGATCTCCGATCAGTCCTACATTAAACCCAGTCATTGATTCTACTTGAATATCAGGATAATTATTGATCCGATAATAATCTTTAATGTATTCGAATTTATAGTCGTATGAATTAACCCCAACATAATAACCATAATGAAGTAATTTTTCATCAAAATTTGGAAGATTGATTATCCTCTCTCTTAGAGTAGGATATTGAGCTTTAACCTCAAATATTAATAATGATAATATTAAAAAACTGTATGTTTTGTAGTTTATATTCAAATTTATTTAAAAATGTATCTTAATTAAAACTTCAATGTATTAAACCTATTAATCACTAAAATATTGTTGAAAATGTAATTTGATTTTAAAATTTAGCTTTTTTGATTTCATTTTCATCATAATTTAATAACTAACTATTTGAATTAGTATATTTGTAAAATAGTTTTGGCTACAAAAATATGAAAATAGTTATTGCTGGTGCTGGAGAGGTTGGATTTCATCTTGCTAAATTACTCTCTTTTGAGTCTCAAGATATAACACTTTTAGATGTCGATAAAGATAGATTACACTATGCTGAAAGCCATCTTGACATCAGAACAATCAGAGGTAGTTGTGTGTCTATAAAAGTGCTTCAGGAAGCTCAGGTTGGTGAATCTGATTTATTTATAGCTGTAACTTCAGAAGAAACAACAAATATTATTGTAGCCGCTCTGTCAAAACAATTGGGTTGTAAAAAAACAATCGCTAGAATTTCAACTTTAGAGTTTTTAAAAAAAAATGATACTATAAATTTTGAAACATTAGGAGTTGACGTGCTAATTTCTCCCGAAGCTCTAGCTGCAGAGGAGATTATGCAGTTATTAGATCAATCCGCATTCAGTAATAGCTATGAATTTGAAAATGGAGAACTAACCTTAATAGGGACAAATCTTGGCGACGATGCACTTTTTGTAGGAAAATCAGTAAAAGATTCTGCAAATATTTTTCCTGACTTACATTTTATGCCTATTGCATTAAAAAGAAAAGGAACTCAGCAAACAATGATTCCAAGAGGAGATACTATGTTCGAGGCTGGCGATACTGCTTTTTTTATAACATTGAAAGAAGGAGTAGAAGAGTTATATAAGCTAACTGGAAAAGAGAAGAAATCCATAAAAAAAGTAATGATACTAGGGGGTGGTAAAATAGGTAGAGGTACTGCAAGTGCTCTGTGTGACAATAAATTTAAAGTAACTTTAGTTGAACAAGAAAAAAATAAAGCATTTGATATTGCCGAATCACACCCTGAAACTCTCGTGATTCATGGAGATGGAAGAAGTGTAGAACTTCTTAATGAGGAGTCTATCGAAGAAATGGATGCTTTTATTGCTGTTACTGAAAATTCAGAAACAAATATCATGTCATGTTTAATGGCAACTTCTAAAAATGTTTCAAAGACCATAGCTTTAGTTGAAAACATGGACTATTTTTCCCTATCTCAATCAATTGGCATCGATACACTAATTAATAAAAAACTTTTAACAGCAAATACAATTTTTAGGTACATAAGAAAAGGAGAAGTTGTTGACATGACTACTCTTAATAATTTTAATGCTGAAATACTTGAGTTCATCGTAAAACCAGGGTCCAAGGTGACAGGATTTAAAATAAAAGATTTGGATTTCCCTAGAACTGCAACTATTGGTGGAGTAATAAAGTCTGGAGAAGGTAAAATTGTGCTGGGAGATTATGTAATAGAATCAGGGGACAGAGTTTTAGTATGTTGCTTGCATCGTTCAATAAAAAAAGTAGAAAGTTTATTTTCTTAACAATGAATAGAATTAATTATAAAATAATTATCTATTTAATGGGAGTTTTACTTCTTTTTAATGGAGGATTTATGTTTTTATCTGCTTTGGTAAGTTT
>TARA_B110000444_G_scaffold39237_1_pt1 | contig 12702 bp, 11 predicted proteins | sample TARA_B110000444 | Tara Oceans TARA_B110000444 (sample SAMEA4398370) | marine metagenome | biome: Polar Biome; feature: [SRF] surface water layer (ENVO:00010504); material: water (ENVO:00002006), including particulate matter (ENVO:01000060) such as... | depth 5 m | reverse complement strand
AAAGTATATTTGTAAATTATCTTTGTATACTAATAATGGCAAATAATTCTATAAAATATTTTAAAAATTTACTTTTTTTAATCTGCTTAACATTGCTATCTACTGATATTTACGCACAATTATTTACGCCTAACTCAGAGATAGGAGTTAAAGGAGGTGTTTCATATTACACAGGAGATTTAAATTCTAACCATTTTAGCTTTACGAAGCCAGCTGTAGGCATAATAATCAGAAGAAATATTGATAGAAGATTTGCTGTAAAAGCAGAAATTTTAATTTTAAATATTAATGGAGATGATAGGGTATCTGATGACACAATACAATTAAGCAGAGGTCTACATTTTAGATCATCAGTTCAAGAACTCTCCTCTCAAATAGAGTTTAACTTTCTACCATATGAAGTTGGAAATCTATTATACAATTGGACTCCTTATGTATTTAGTGGTATCTCAATATACAATTTTAATCCCCAGGCTGAAAACTCAATAGGACAATGGGTAGATCTTCAGCCTCTGGGCACGGAAGGCCAAGGGACGACAGCATTTCCAACAAGAAAAAAATACTCTAGGACACAAGTATCAATACCTATGGGGGGAGGCGTTAAACTATCACTTAATGAAACGTTAAGTCTAACTTTTTCTTTTAGCGCTCGCAAAACATTTACTGACTACCTTGATGATGTTAGTACTACATATCCTGGAAACCCAACAGAATTTAGCTCTGAAAATCTTGAAATGTCTGACCCGACTAACTCTCATAATAAAAATGAACAAAGAGGAAATGAATTAAAAGATGACTGGTATTATTTTACTGGAATTACTCTTTCATTTAGATTAAAAGGGAAAAACAAAGGTTGTGAATTACAATAAGTATTTCTTTTAAGAATATGAATGATATAATTGACACTAACAACCTTCCTAAACATATTGCCATTACAATGGATGGAAATGGTAGATGGGCTAAGGAAAAAGGTAAAAATCGATTATTTGGCCATAATAATGGTGTTGAAGCTGTTCGAGACACCGTTGAAGGAGCTGTAGAGTATGGCATAAAATATGTTACCTTATTTGCGTTCTCTACTGAGAACTGGAATAGACCGAAGCATGAGGTTAATGCATTAATGTCACTATTGATTTCTTCAATTCATAAGGAAACAAAAACACTAATAGAAAACGATATTAGACTGCAAACTATTGGAAACATTCAACAACTACCAAAAAAATGTCAAAATGAACTCTCAGAATCCATTGAGCTAACCAAAGAAAATAAAAAGATGACTCTTATTTTAGCTTTAAGCTATAGCGGGAAATGGGAAATCATAAATGCTGTTAAAGAAATTATTAATAATAAAATTTCAGAAGCAGCTGTTAATGAGGAGTTATTTAAACAATATCTAACTACAAAAAACGTTCCTGATCCGGAGCTATTAATTCGAACTAGTGGTGAGCACAGAATTAGTAATTTTATGCTTTGGCAAATTGCATATTCAGAATTATATTTTACAGATAAAATGTGGCCAGACTTTAGAAGAGCTGATTTAAAAGAAGCAATTATCAACTACCAAAAAAGAGAAAGAAGATTTGGAAAAACAAATAATGAAAAATGAATAATATGATCAAAAAAATAATCTCCATATTATTTATATTTTTTTCACTAAACACATTAGTTAATGCGCAAGACACATTAGTGAATTATATAATTGACTATACTCAACCAAAAGACTATGTTTTAGCAGGGATATCAATTCAAGGAATAGATAATCTAAGTAAGACTACAATTAAAGATATTAGTGGCTTGAAAAAAAATCAAATTATTTCTATTCCAGGAAATGATATTAGCACAGCCATCAATAAACTTTGGAAACAAAATCTCTTTGCAAATATTAATATTGAAAACGCGAAAATAATTAATGATAGTATTTTCTTAAATATAATTTTAAAAGAATATCCTAGGCTATCAAAATTTAAATTTAAAGGTGATATTAGTAAATCTGACATTACTAATATTAAGGAAGACCTACAGCTCATGAGAGGTAAGATACTAACAAAAAATCTTATTAAAAATAGTATAAATAAAATTGAACAATTTTATATCGATAAGGGGTTTTTAAATATAAGTGTAAATCATTATTTATCAAATGATTCTCTTACAACTAATTCATCAATTCTAATATTAGAAATTGATAAATCTGAGAAAATTAAAATTAAAGATATTGTTGTTTATGGACGAAAAGAAATAGTAAATAAAAATAAAACATTCTTCAATAATAAAGATACCATTTATGCAATAAGTAATAAAAAGCTTAAAAAAAGCATGAAAGAAACAAAAGTTAAAAATAAATGGAGATTTTTTAAAGCTTCGAAATTTATAAAAGCTAATTATGAGGATGATAAAGGAAATATAATAACTGAATATAATAACAAAGGTTATAGAGATGCTAAGATTATTAGTGATACAACATACTTAAATAATGACAAAACTATATCGATTGAAATAACCATTGAAGAAGGAGAGCCATATGTATTTGGCGATATTAACTTTATAGGTAACACAATTCATTCAAATGAAAAACTCCTCAAACAACTATCAATTAAAAAGGGAGATATCTTTAATCAATCAATTCTAGACTCACGTCTGTTTGGAAGTCAAGAAGGAACAGATTTAAGCTCACTTTACCTTGATGATGGATACTTGTTTTTTAATGCAACACCTGTAGAGATTGCTACTAATAATAACTCTATAGATTTAGAAATACGACTATATGAAGGAGAGCAAGCTAGAGTAAATAAAATCTCCGTAAATGGAAACACAAAAACACAGGACCATGTAATTATGCGTGAGATAAGAACTCGTCCTGGTGATTTATTTAAAAGGTCAGATATTATGAGGTCTCAGAGAGAACTTGCTCAAATGCAATACTTCGATCCAGAAGCTTTTGATGTAAAAGTCGATCCAAATCCATCAAGAAATGAAGTTGATATAACATACGTTGTTTCAGAAAAATCATCTGACCAAATACAAATGCAAGGAGGATGGGGTGGAGGAAGAGTAGTAGGGTCTTTAGGATTAACATTTAATAATTTTTCATCAAAAAATATTTTCAAAAAAGGAAAATGGAGACCTTTACCATCTGGAGATGGTCAAAGACTATCACTACGAGCATCATCAAATGGAGCGTATTATCAAAATTACAATATGAGCTTTACAGAGCCTTGGCTAGGCGGGAGAAAACCAACATCCCTTCAAGTTTCATTATACAGATCAGTTTCTTCAAATGGATTAACCGATGATCAGAGACAAGAAATTCAGGTTTCAGGATTAACACTGGGAATTGGACAAAGACTTAAAAATCCAGATGATTATTTTACATTATATAATGGCTTAAATTTTGTACAATATAAATTAAATAACTCTCAGTCTTTCTTTTCATTTAGAAATGGAGAATCTAATAATGTAAACTATAATATTAATATTGGCAGAAACTCTGTTGATCAATTAAACTTTCCAAGACAAGGGTCTAATTTTTTATTTTCACTTAAGCTTTCTCCACCCTATTCAATGTTTGACGATGTTGATGATTACTCTAAACTAACTGATCAAGAAAAATATGAATGGGTAGAATATTATAAGTGGAAATTTAAAGCAACATGGTTTTCTCCTTTCACAGACAAATTAGTTTTAGCAACAAGAACTGAATTTGGATTCTTAGGGGCGTACAATGAAGAACTAGGAATTTCTCCTTTTGAAAGATTTTATGTTGGAGGAGATGGATTAAGTGGTATGGGATATATGAATGATGGAAGAGAACTGGTATCACTACGTGGTTATTCAAATAATTCTATATCTCCACAAACTGGTGCAACAATTTATAATAAATATACTGCAGAATTAAGATATGCCTTGAGCTTAAACCCTTCATCAACAATGTATGCATTAGCATTTGTAGAGGCTGGTAATGCCTGGGAAAAATTTGATAACTTTAATCCTTTTGGAGTTAAAAGAACTGTAGGAATAGGAGTGAAAATAATGCTTCCAATGATAGGTATGATGGGATTAGATTATGGATGGGGCCTAGATGAAATTCCAGGAAGTCCTGATGCAAATGGTGGACAGTTCCATTTTTCAATAGGACAAAATTTTTAACTAAATTTGTAAAAAAAAATGAAAAAACTACTTAGCTTATTACTACTCTTACTATTTTTTAATTCGTCTACAAATGCTCAGAAATTCGCATACATTGACACTGATTATATTCTAAATAAAATACCTGATTTTAAGCAGGCACAGGATAAATTAGATGCTCTTTCTGCTGAATGGCAAAAAGAAATTGAAACAAAATATACAGATGTAGATGCAATGTATAGATCATATCAACAAGAGCAAGTACTCCTTACAGAACCAATGAAAAATAAAAGAGAAGAGGCAATTATGAGTAAGGAGAGTGAAGCAAAAAATTTACAAAAAAAATATTTTGCTCCAGAAGGAAGCTTGTATATGAAAAGACAAGAGCTTATAAAGCCCATTCAAGATAAGGTATATGATGCTGTTCAGCAATTAGCAAGTAATAATAAATATGCTATTATATTTGACAGTTCAAGTGATTTAATAATGCTTTACTCAAATCCAAATCTTGATAAAAGTGATAAAATACTAGAAATACTAGGATATTAAATAATTAATAAACAAAAATGAAAAAAATGAAAAAAATACTTATACTCTCAATGTTATGCTTATTTGCCGTAAATTCATACTCTCAAAATAAGTTGGGATATATTGATTCTCAAGAACTACTTCTTTTAATGCCTGAGAGAAAAACTGCTGAAGAGGAAGTACAAACATTTGCTAAAAGTTTGGAATCACAACTTCAAGCTATGACAGCTGAATACCAACAAAGTGTTCAGGAATATCAAAGCAATGAATCTACATACACAGATTTAGTAAAGCAAGATAAAGTAACTGAAATTACAGGATTAGAGCAAAGAATCCAATCATTTCAACAAAATGCTCAACAAGCATTACAAGCTAAAGAACAAGAGTTATTAGAGCCTATATTACAAAAAGCAAGAACTGCAATTGAAGATGTTGCTAGTGAAGGAAACTATACTTATATTTTTGACAAAAGTGTTGGAAGTATACTATTTGCTAAGGAAAGTGAAAACATTCTCCAGCTAGTGAAAAAGAAACTAAATCTTTAAATAAATTTTAAAAGCATCCTTTGGATGCTTTTTTTTTATAAATTTAATAAATGTGTAATAATCCAATTGGTATATTTGATTCGGGAATAGGTGGTCTAACAATTGCATATACTCTTAAGAAGAAACTACCAAATGAAAGCTTTATCTATTTTGGAGATACAAAACATTTACCTTACGGAGATAAATCTGAAGAAGCAATAAAACAATATAGTTTAAGCATTGCTTGTTTTTTAAAATCTAAAAAGTGTAAAGCAATAATTATTGCTTGTAATAGCGCATCTTCTGTTGCATACACACATATCAAAAACCATATTAAGGACATTCCAATATATAATGTAATTGATCCAATTATAAACGGTCTAAACTTTAAAGATAATATTAAAAAAATTGGGATAATTGGAACAAAAGCAACAATAAAATCAAAGGTTTATGAAGAAAAAATTAATCATTTATATAAATCAATAAAAGTTGTTTCACTTGAAACCCCACTTTTAGCTCCTATGATAGAAGAAGGTTTTTTTAATCATGATATTAGTAATTCTATCATAAAAAATTATTTAAATAATATATCTCTTAAAAATATTAACTCGCTTATTCTTGCGTGTACACACTATCCTTTGATAAAAGATGAGATAAATAAATTCTTTGATAGTAAGATATATATAATAGATTCTGCAGAAATAATAATTCAATACATAAAAGACGAACTAAACAAGCTAGAAATTAGAAGCTTATCTAAGAATAGTAATTATCATTTTATAGTTTCAAATTATACAAAATCATTCGAAGAAAGCGCTTCTTTCTTTTTTAAAGAAAATATCAAACTTGAAGAAATTGATATTTGGAAATAATAACTAAAGATACCAAGAAGAATATTTAATATAACTATCTGCCATTTTATTAGTTAAAGCATTAATTTCTTCTTCAGAAATAGTTCTTATTAATTTAGCAGGTACACCTGCAAAAACAGAACCCGATTTAACTAATGTGTTTTTTGTCACTACTGATCCAGCAGCTACAATTGAGTTTTTCTGAATTATAGCACCGTCCATAATAATAGATCCCATTCCAATTAATACATTATCCTCTATTTTACAACCATGAATAATAGCATTATGTCCAATTGACACATTATTACTAATTATAGTATTAGTTTTCTGATAAGTACAATGTACAACTACGCCATCTTGAATATTTACATTATTACCAATTACTATAGAGTTTACATCTCCTCTTATAGTACTGTTAAACCAAACACTACTTCCTTTAGCTATACTAACATCACCAATTATTGTTGAATTATCAGCTAAAAAAACATCAGCTGCAATAATAGGATGTAAATTATTTAATGATTTTATTAATGCCATATTTTTATGAGTTTGTATTTTTGTAAAAATAAAAATTATGAATTACAGTATTTACGTAGAAAGCACTCCTAATCCAAAAGTTATGAAATTTGTTTCAAATAGGATGCTAGCAGATAAAAGCCTAGAATTTCTTACTGAACATGATGCTAAAAAAATACCAATGATTTTTAAAATATTTTCTCTTCCATTTGTAGAAAGTATTTTTCTAAGTACTAATTTCATCTCAATTGCTAAAATTAATTCAGTTGAATGGGAAGACATTACATTAGAACTAAGAAACTTTATAACAAGAGTTTTAAACGAGGATGAAATAAAAAACTATTCAGAAAATATAGAAATAGTTAAGAAACCTAAAATTGACTCTTCAGCTACAAAAAAAGAAAAAATAGAAATAATGACTGAATTCTCAGATTTAGAGAATAATATTATTGGTTTATTAGATGAGTATATTCGACCAGCAGTTGAGGGTGATGGAGGGGCAATAGAGTTTGATTCTTATGATAATGGAATTGTAAAAGTTATACTAAAAGGAGCCTGTAGTGGCTGCCCATCATCAACAGCAACATTAAAACAAGGGATTGAGTCATTACTAATTCAAAAATTAGGCAATGAAATAAAAGAGGTTATAGCAGTAAATGGCTAGATAAATTTTACTACAAATGCATCCAATCTTTCTTAGCTAAAAGCTGATCTTCAGTTTCAGGGTTATCTTCATCCGGAACACAACAATCAACAGGACAAACAGCAGCACATTGAGGTTCATCGTGGAACCCTCTACATTCTGTACATTTATCTGTAGCTATAAAATAAAAGTCTTCCACAAAGCCTCCGTCAGTATTTTCAGTATCAGCATTTACTAAATTACCATTAGGCAAAGTTATATTTCCAGTCAAACCGGTGCCATCAGAATATTTCCAAGGTTGATCTTCTTCATATATAGCATTATTTGGGCATTCTGGTTCACAAGCTCCACAGTTAATACAGTCGTCAGTAATCTTTATAGCCATGTTATAGTAGATATATTTCCACAAAAATATAGTTTTTAAATCTAATGTTATTAAGTAATAAAAATAATCAACAATTATAAATTGTAAAAAGGTTATAAAAACAAAAAAAGATATAAAAAGCTTTGTAATTTTGTAAAATATTAATTTACAATTTTGAAAATGATTAAAACTGATATAATCATAGTAGGAGCAGGACCAACAGGACTTTTTACTGTATTTGAAGCAGGATTATTAAAATTAAAATGCCACTTAATAGACGCACTTCCTCAACCAGGGGGTCAATGCTCTGAAATATATCCTAAAAAACCAATTTATGATATACCTGGTTTTCCTGAAATACTTGCAGGAGATCTTACTAAAAATTTACTAGAGCAATGCAAGCAATTTGAGCCTGGATTTACACTAGGAGAAAGAGCTGAAGAAATTGAAAAAGATGATTTAGGTATTTTTACAGTTACAACAAATAAAGGGACTAAGCACCAGGCACCGATAGTTGCAATTGCTGGTGGTCTTGGAAGTTTTGAACCTAGAAAACCTCAAATTGAAAATATTTCATTCTATGAAGATAAAGGCGTAGAATATATAATAAAAGACCCTGAAATATATAGAAATAAAAAAGTAGTTATTGCTGGAGGAGGAGATTCTGCACTAGACTGGAGTATTTTCCTTGCTAATATAAATGCTGAAGTAACTCTTGTGCATAGAAGAAATGAATTTCGAGGAGCATTAGACTCAGTTGAAAAAGTTCGAGAATTAAAAAATCAGAATAAAATTAATATTATTACTCCAGCAGAAATTACTAAACTAAATGGAGAAGATAAACTAAATAGTATTGTAATAACAAAAGATAATATAGAAACTGAAGTAGTAGTTGACCATTTCATACCTCTATTTGGTTTATCACCTAAATTAGGACCAATAGCAAATTGGGGATTAGATATTGAAAAGAATGCAATAAAGGTTAATACTTTTGATTATCAAACTAATATCCCTGGAATATTTGCGATAGGAGATGTTAATACATACCCAGGTAAATTAAAACTTATATTATGTGGCTTTCATGAAGCGACTCTAATGTGTCAAACTGCATACAAAATAATAAATCCAGGTAAAAAATATGTGCTAAAATATACAACTGTTAGTGGTATTGATGGTTTTGACGGCACTAGAAAAGAAGCTCCTAAATCAGTAGTACAAGCTATAAATAAATAATAGATTAAATGTCTGATGTTAAACTTATAATAACAGATAGAGAAGGGCAACTACATAATATTGAAGCTCCAATTGATATGGCTATGAACTTAATGGAGATTATTCGTTCATATGAATTAGCTCCAGAAGGAACTATTGGAGTATGTGGTGGAATGGCAATGTGCGCATCATGTCAATGCTATATAACATCAAGTCATAATTTACCTGAAATGCAAGATGATGAAGAGGCAATGTTATCTGAGGCTTTTAATGTTAAAGCGAATAGTAGATTAGGATGTCAAATATCAATAACTAAGGATTTAGAGGGATTAGAGTTAAAAATAGCACCAGAAGAATAATATTCTCTATAACTCTAGAGCTCCAATAATATTATTGTCCATTAAATCAGAGCCTGGATTTTCTAAGAGATCCTTAATCTTACAAAGAAAACCTACTGAGGATTTACCATCAATAATTCTATGGTCATAAGATAACGCAAGATACATTATTGGTCTGATAACAATTTCCCTATTAATTACAACTGGACGCTCAACTATATTATGCATACCTAAAATAGCACTTTGAGGAGGATTAATAATTGGAGTAGATAGCATTGATCCAAAAACTCCACCATTTGTAATAGTAAATGTACCATTCAACATCTCATCTATAGTAATCTTACCATCTCTTGCTTTTATCGCAAGCCTTTTAATTTCACTTTCTAGCTCTCTAAATGTTAATTTTTCTGCATTTCTAACAACTGGAACCATCAATCCTTTAGGTGCACTTACAGCAATTCCTAAATCAACATAATTATAATGAATTATATTATCTCCATCAATCATAGCATTAACATCTGGAAATTCAATTAAAGCTTTAGTTACAGCTTTTGAGAAAAATGACATAAATCCTAAATTTACATTATGTTTATTTATGAAATCTTGTTTATGTACAGATCGCAAATGCATGATTGCAGACATATCAACTTCATTAAATGTTGTAAGCATTGCTGTCTCATTCTTAACAGAAACTAAACGAGTTGCGATTTTACGCCTTAATGAAGACATTTTTTTAGATTCTGAAGTTCTTTCATCAGAATTTAATTTGTTTTTAAGAATATTTAAAACATCAGATTTAGTTATTTTTCCTAATTCTCCACTTCCAACAACATCTGATTGTTCAATATTATTTTTCTTTATCATTACATCAGCTAATGGCGTAAGCTTAATTCCTTTATTATGCTTAGAATCTACTTTATCATTGTCTTGGGTCAAGCTATCATTATTAATAATATGATTTTTGGGAGCTTTAGCAGAAGTGTCAATTATACAAACTACATCACCAACAGCAACAGTTTCACCGTCTTTAACAATGATTTTTATTGTACCACTTTGTTCGGCTGGTAATTCTAGAGTTGCTTTATCTGAATCAATTTCAGCAATTGCTTGATCTTTTACAACATAATCCCCATCCTCAACTAACCATTCTGCTATTTCTACTTCAGAAATTGACTCTCCAGGACTAGGAACTAACATATTTAACAACATATTTTTCTAATTTTTAAAAATGTAATACAAAAGTATCATAAAGTAAGAGATTTTATTTAAAAACTTCTTCAATTATTAATTCCTGTTGATATGAAGAGTCTTTTGTTGATCCACTTGCAGTCGCAGCACTTGCCTCTCTACAAATAACCTTAATATCTAATGATCTCAGTTCAGATAAAATAAATGACCAAGCCCCCATGTTTTGTGGCTCTTCTTGTACCCAGAAAAGAGAACATTTATTATACTTTAAATATATCTTCTTAATTTCATTCATGTCTAAAGGATATAATTGTTCAATACGAACAATAGCTATTTCTCTATTATTTAAATTTTCTCTGTGCTCCAATAATTCATAATAAATCTTACCAGAACATAGAACTATTTTTCTCACATTACCTTTTTCAATATTATCATCAATAATATTAGAAAAAGAACCTTCTGTTAATTCATTAATAGAAGACATACATCTAGGATGCCTTAACAAACTTTTAGGAGTCAAAACAATAAGAGGTTTTCTATAATCTCTTTTTAGCTGTCTTCGTAGTACATGGTAGAAATTAGCAGGGGTAGTACAATTAACTATTTGCATATTATGCTGAGCGCACAACTGTAAATATCTTTCAACCCTTGCAGATGAATGTTCAGCACCTTGACCTTCATATCCATGAGGCAATAATAAAACCAGACCACTTTGCACTTTCCATTTATCTTCAGCACAACTTATAAATTGATCAATTACAATTTGAGCTCCATTACTAAAATCACCAAATTGAGCTTCCCAAACTGTAAGAGTATTTGGCGTAGTAATAGAATAACCATAATCAAAACCTAAGACTCCATATTCAGATAATAACGAATTATAAATATTAAAATTAGCAGTTGTACTTATCGTATCTAATAACGAAACTTCTTCTTCAGAATGATCTAATTTTAAGATAGCATGTCTATGTGAAAAAGTTCCTCTTTCTACATCTTGACCACTTATTCTTATTGAATGCCCCTCTTTTAGTAAAGTAGCGTATGCTAATAACTCGCCCATTGACCAGTCTAAAGAATCAGATTCTATCATCTTTTGCCTATTAAGAAGTAGTTTCTGTGTTTTCTTAAAAAGCAAATCTTTTTTATCATAAGTGTAGAGAACTTTAGCTAAATTTAAAATAGATTCTCTGTCAGAACTAGTATTAGGGTTAACAAATCCTATTCTATTTGATCTCTTGAAACCACTCCATTCTGCTTCAAGAAAAGTAGTAATTTTAGCTTTTTTTATCTCTTTAGACTCATCAAATCTAGCTTCTAACAAATCCTGAAACTGTTTATCAGAAAAATTGATCTCTTCAATATTGAGCACTCCCTCTTTTATAAGCTTGTTTTTATAAATCTCTCTAGGGTTTGGATGAGATGATATTAAATCATATAATTTTGGCTGTGTAAATCTAGGCTCATCTCCTTCATTATGACCATATTTTCTGTAGCATAATAAATCTATAAAAACATCTTTATGAAATTCCTGTCTATATTCAGATGCAATCTTTAAAGTGTGTGCTACTGCTTCAACATCATCACCATTAACATGAAAAACTGGACACAATGTTACCTTTGCTATATCTGTACAATATGTGCTAGATCTAGCATCTAGATAATTTGTTGTAAATCCAACTTGATTATTAACTACTATATGAATTGTACCTCCATTTTTATATCCTTTTAACTGCGCCATCTGTATTACCTCGTACATAATACCCTGAGCAGCTATTGCAGCATCACCATGAATTAAAATAGGAACAATCTTACTATAATCACCATCATACTGACTATCTACTTTAGCTCTAGTAATACCCTCAACGACAGGATCAACTGCTTCTAAATGTGAAGGGTTTGGTGATAAAGTAAGTTTAATATCATTACCATTATTACATGTCTGAGTTGATGTAAAACCAAGATGATACTTAACATCTCCAGCTATAAGATCATCTTCATATAATTTACCTTCAAATTCAGAGAAAATTTCTTTGTATGTTTTATTAAAAATATTTGCTAAGACATTTAATCGCCCTCGATGCGCCATACCCATAACGAACTCTTGAACTCCTAAGGTTGAACTATGCTCTATTAAAGAGTCAAGTGCTGGAATTAAAGATTCAGCTCCTTCAAGAGAAAATCTTTTTTGACCAACAAATTTCTTATGTAAAAAATTCTCAAAAGCAACTGCTTGATTTAACTTATGTAAAATATGTATTTTTTGAGTTGCATCGAATTTTGGAGTATTAGAGTTTTGGTGTAATACATCAATCATCCATCTTAATCTTTTAGGATCACGTATATACATGAATTCTACACCAATAGATTGACAATAAACTATATTTAAATGATCAATTATTACTGATAGTTTACATGG